>Ga0190282_1030_pt1 | contig 131434 bp, 119 predicted proteins | sample ZER3_100Endo_I3_FD_131024 | JGI IMG/M metagenome (GOLD analysis project Ga0190282, IMG submission 131024) | Enriched cells of freshwater protists from Biology Centre CAS, Ceske Budejovice, Czech Republic - ZER3_100Endo_I3 | ecosystem: Environmental > Aquatic > Freshwater > Unclassified ...
ACTTAAATCTAGTTTTTTTATCAGTTTTGATGTTGTTGGAAACAAAGTATCGTTTAATTGACTTTCTTTTCGTTTTGGTTGAGGCATTCCTGCATTGTAAATATTTAAAACGCCTCGCAAATTTGGAAATAAACCATTGTGCATGTAAGGTGCATTTTGAGAAACTCCTCTTAAAGATTGCGTTTTAAATTCACCAACATTTTCTGCTTTTCCAGTAACATTATATCTTCCTAAATCTTCATATTGTCTTCCGTAATAGGTCAAACCTACATTGTGAAATTTATTATCGGCGAAATTTGCGGTGTTGTGGCAATTGATGCAACGCGCTTTAGTTCGGAATAAATGCAATCCTTGAACTTGTCTGTTGGTTAATTGTGTAGAATCTCCTTCAATGAATCTATCAAATTTACTTTTTGGAGTAATTAATGTTCTTTCGAAAGTGGCAATTGCTTTTAAAATTTCTTCCTGAGTTAATTTTTCTTTTCCGAAAGCCTTTTTAAAATACGGTTTATAGCCTTTTATTTTATTCAAACGTTTTGTTGCTAAGTCAATATGAAAGTTCATTTCTTTAGCATCTTTGATTGGAAAACTGGCTTGATCTTCTAAAGTTTCAGCTCTTCCATCCCAAAAGAAAACTTTAGAATAGGCAATATTCATTAAACTTGGAGCATTTCGGTTTCCTTGTTGTCTCCCTTCTCCGTAGGAAACTCTTCGTGCATCGCCCCAATTTAGTTCGGGATCATGACAATTGGCGCAAGAAATTTGTCCAGATTTGGATAATCTAGGATCAAAAAAGAGTACTTTACCCAATTCAGCCTTTTCTTCGCTATACGGATTGTTTTCGGGAAATTCAGGTTTGCCTAAAACTCCGATGTCTTCAAAACCTTGACTATAAACTATAGAGTCTACTTCAGGCTTTGGCCATTTTTGATAATCGCCGCTGCTGTATAATCTTTTTAATTCGGAAATAGACAGATTTGGTTCAATCTTAGAATAAGAAAGTATGATTAGTGAAAATACCATTACTCCAATGGCAATTAACTTCGTTTTCATTTTTAATAATTTAATTGTACACCCATTTGAATCCAATAGGTGGTATTCGTGTTAATGCTGATTGGATAATCAGTTTGTTTTTTAAGTGCGATTTTCTCTTTTAAATTGCTAAAGAAAACCACTGTTTTGTTATTTTTTGTTGGATAGCTGTATTGTAAACGCAATGCTGGAGCAAAGTAATTTGTAGTGTTCACAGCATAATCGTAAATAATCACTTCATTAAAAAAGCTACTATTAGTTCCTCCAGAAGTATCATAATATTCCAGTTTTGATGGAAGCGGGAAATACATATTGAAGCTTACCGTTGTATTTAATTTACTTTTATTGAAAGCAAAATCTTTACTTCCAAATATTCCTGTATTCAACGAATTTAATTCTACATGTGTTGTCGCCAAAACATCATCGTATTCATTTTGTTGATAAAGCAAGTCTAAACCGATTAAGTAATCGATTTTAGAACCTGTTTTTTTAGAAAGTGATGTTATCCAATCTGCTTTATTTAAAGAATTGGTATAGTTGTAGCCATTACTTTGTTTATCAAAGTTTTTCGCATCACTTTGATCAAATTTTAAAGTCGATTGAATTTCTTTTTTATTCCATCTGTGCGTTGCAAATATCTCGGCATGATTGGAATTCGTTTTAAGTTTTAACCTTTCGTTTACTTGAAGAGTATAAGAGCTGGGATAAAAAATATTGTTTGAGTTCTGTTTATGATATAAAGCCGTTATAATTGTTTTCTTATTTGAAAAAGTATAGCCTAGTCCCATTTTATTTATTTGATCAACATAGGTATAGGTATAACCTAGTTCATTATTTTTAAAATAATTTAGAATTCTTCCGTAACCTGCATTGAAACGAAGGTAAGTTTCAGGATATATTTCAATATTTAAATTGGGATTATTGTATTTGTAATTAAAATCTTTTTGATTTTCGGCATAGCTTCCTAAAACAAAAGCTTTATGATTTTTTGTGATTTGATAGCCAATTTGTATTTCTCCACCCAAATTTCTGTTTATGATTTGAGATCTTGCGTCTAAAGTTCTGCTAAATTTTTCGGCACCATAATTCGCTTTTACAGCAACAGATAAATGATTGGTAATTTCTTTAGAAAAACCTCCGCTCAAGGCATAAACTTGATTATCCCAATCGGCTTTTCTCGGAACATAAAAATAATGTGGTGCAATAACTTCCTGCTCTTCGGAACGATCATCTGAAAGTACCCAGCCGAGATCTTTTTCCAATATTTTTTTGATTGCTAAATCGCCAAACAATTTCCATTTAGATTTTGTTGTAAAATGCCCTTGCGCTAAAAATTGATATGTATTGATTTCGTCTGCAATCTGCTTTCTTGAAAATTCATTTTGCTGATGTTCATACGAAACTTCGGTAAATGTAAAATCTTTAATGTTTGAATTTGTATAAGCAATCGGATATTTAAAGATCTGATTTTTAATCTGATTATCAATAAGATGGTTTTGCACTTTTATAGTGTCTTGTGCATTGACAGTAAAAACGAAAGAAAAGAACAAAAGAAGTAATGCCCAGGATTTCCAGGCATTACTTTTAATGTTTTGTATTTTAATTTTATTGATTTTCATTAAAGAAAATTTTAGTTAAATCCTCTTGGATTTGCATTAACTTCTACGAAGTCATTTGTAGAATTGTTTGTATCCTGAAGAATAATTCTTCCAGCAATTGTAGTTTTAGTTTTTCTCATTACCGATTTTGAAGAATAAGCTCCAGAAGGAACGTATGTATTTCCACCATCAATTTGAGAAGGCAGTTTTTTAGGAACTAAGTTTGAGCCTAAATCTTTTGTAGTGTCAACGCCATCAATAAGAACACTAACTGGAATTTGAAGTGCTTGGTTGGCATCTCCTTTAGGATTTTTGTATTTTTTCAATGCTGTAAACTCTGCATCAGTCATTTTGAAAATAACATAAGCTTGTCTTCCGTTTGAGTCTAATATCATATCATTATTACTATTTCCCCAGTAAGCGATATCTACATCTGGAACAGCAGGATTTTGAATGTCATATTGGTAAACATCGTCAGCAGTTCCTAAAAATGATTCGAAGTCAGCAGTGCTTAAATCAACAGTTAATTCTGGACTTAGAATACTAACTGTTTTGCCTTTGTTGTCTACATAATTTGCTTGGTGATTAATGGCATTTTGAGCAATTACAATACTTTTTCCTGGTTGTACAGGATATTGTGTGCCATTTCCAGGAATTTTAATAATGTTTAAAGCATAAACGTAATCTGTATTTGCAGCACTTCCAGCTGTCATACCTTCAGATTTGCTCCAATCAAACTGTCCATTTGGTAAAGAATAAGCCAAAACAGTAGTTGAAGTAGATCCAGTTAACTGTGCCATGTATAAACCATCTGCATACTGAACTGTATTAGAGTTGTTGTAAATTTCGATAAACTGATCTCTAAAAATAGCACCTTTTTTAGTGTCAGATCCAGCATAGTAAATTTGCTTAATGACGAAATCACCTACTTTAGAAGTTTTCATTTCGATATTGCTTTCAACAGCTGTTGCATTTACAACAACATTGCTTTCAGCTCCATTAAAATTAATTTCAGCTTCTGTTGGCGTGTAACCAAAAGTCTCGGTAAATTCTGCAGAAGCAATCACTTTGGTTGCTGTAATAGAATAAGTTCCAGGTAAAATTTGTTTGAAAGTTGCTACACCGCTTTCATCAGATTCTACGGTATATTTATTAGCAGTTTCTGTATTCACAATTGTAACGCTTGCTTTTTTTACAACCTGACTATTAAAAGTGACATCATATTTAAGAGAAACGCTGAAGTCCACTGGTTTTAATGCTTCGTTTTCGTTATCGTCATTGCTGCAAGATTGAATTATTAATGCAAAAAGCAATATAAAAATAGAGAGTGTTTTTTTCATAGGTATATAGATTAAAATTGATAATTAAGGCGGGTTCCAAACGAGAAATTAGCTATGTCGTAAGGGTATTTTATATTTTCTTTATAGTAGTAAGGTTTTAGATTTAAAAAATTTGTGGAATAAAAAGAAACACTAAATCCATTTAGGAAATCTTTAGAAACGCGCAGATGAAAATTATGAAGCATGTCTTCAATTTTATTTTGCGAACCGTTTCGATTTCTTATAATGTGACCGTATTTTTGTAAATCTGTACGATCTTCTTCAGGGATTTCGTGATAAGTCAATTCGTTGTCCAAATAACCGTTCGGAAAATAACTGCTAGAAGTATACGAGGTACGCAACAGAACATGTTCACTTCTCAAAGACAGTAACAAACCAACTTTTGGAATATGATAGCTAAAATTGAAACTTGCTGTAAAATTCTCGTTTGATGTTGGTATAGAAGGATATACTCCATATCTTTCTTTAGATGTTAAACTAGTAGATGGGTCATAAGTTATTGTTTTACTATCATCTTTAGTTTTTACATAAGATGCATTCATACTAACATCAAGGTTAAGGGCTTTAATTTTGCGAAAGTTTATTACCGTTTCGATACCAGCATCTGTCGAATTAACATTGTTTTGGATGGTATTCGTGAGATAATACACTTTATCTGTCCCAACAACCTCATAAGTTGGAATTTCTGCACCGTTTGTAATTACATTTACTTTTGGGATTTCTTTAGAAACAGGAACCTGTTGAGTGGTAAAACCATCAAACAATCTGTTATAATATCCAGTCAAGTTTATATTCGCAAAAGGAAGATCGATATCTATTCCGCCTTCTGTTCTGTAAGATTTGGAAGGTTTTAAATTCAAATTATCTCCTGGAGTTATAACAGTCATAATCCATGCTTTTTGGTAAACGCCAGGATAGGTATAAATTCCGTTGCCTAACAACCTGTCCCAATATCGGTCTCCAGTATATATTTGATTCAAAGAAGGTGCTTTAGACGACAATCCGAATCCGCCACGAACTCTAAAGGTTTTGTTTACAGAATAAGAAGAATTAATACGTGGTTGAAATGACATATTTCCTGACTGATTCTCATATCGAATTCCATAATCAATGTTCAGGATTTTATCTTCCTGAAACTTTTTATATACCCTGTCTTCTAAGTAAGCAGAAAATTGGTTTTCTGTTCTCGTTCGCTTAAAATCATAATCTCTATAACCTAGTTTACTGTCGCCTCCGTCATCAAGAACATAATAATTTATTAAACCAGTTGCACTGCTTTTTCTTCCTGCTCCTTTGTTTGAACTTGATCTTCCAGATAATCCAAATGCAATGCTATGAATCCAATTGCCTTTGTTAGTAATTGTTTTTGTAGTTTCAAGATTAACAAAAGTTGAAATCGGAATTCCCTCTACTGTACTTATACTTGTGTATTGTGATGGAAGGACGTAAGCTTCGTGAATTCCTTCTTCGTTGCTGTCTGTCGCCGCAGTTAAGGAGCGATTTACCCATCTTTCTTTTCTAGAGAATTGTCTGTCATAAGAAAAACCACTATTAATATTTATACCATCAAGCCATATATTGGCAGGTTTCCACATGAAATTGTTAGAAATAGAAAATCCTTGTTTTTCATTTTTAATAATATCGTCCGCAAGATCATCGGGATCTCTTTTGGCATCGTCAATGTTGGATCTAAAAGATAGATTTAAAGTGTTTTTTACCTTAGAAAGTTTATCTGTAATTTTCCATGCCAAGCTTCCGCTCACACGCTGATAACTTAACAGGTTATTTCTAGGATCTGCATTAGAATCCAGAAAATTCAATCCAAAATTCATAGAGTTATTCGAATTCAATTTAACTCCTTTTGTCAAATTCAATTCAGTTGTTGCATCTCGTATTGAAGCCGAAACGCGATACGGACTGTTTCCAACTTTAGTCGTTATCAGAACTAATCCAGAAGTCAAATCGCCATATTTTGCAGAAGCAATTCCTTGAATAACTTTTATTTCTTCAATATTATTTGTTGAGATTTCTCTAAGATCGACACCTGCATTTGGATTGTTAAAAGGAACTGTATTAACCCCATAATCGCTGCCCGCTAAAGTGTTTGCGTTCGGATTTAAAGCCTGCATGTTTTCATTGTTTGAAATCGGAATATCATTTATCATAAATGAAGTTCCGAAGGCTTTCACTTTAGAAGGATTTGCCGTTCTGAAGACAATGTTTTTATAAGAATTCAGATTGAACTTTGAAACGCTTTGCCCTGGGAGTTGTTCTAAAACATCATCAAGTGTAAATGCCTGAACGTTATTTATGGCATTGGTTCCCAATGTTAATTCAGAATATTTACGCTCTTTATTCGCTGTAACCATCACTTCTTTAAGATGAAGCGTATTATCTTCCAAATACACTGTTATGGTATTTTGATTGTTTTTTAAAACTTGATTGATGTCTTTTTTTCCAAGAATAGAAAAATTTAGTTCAATGTCATGAAAATAGGGTATCGTTATAGTGAAGTTTCCATCTTTATCAGAAATGGACCAGTTTTCGGTTTTGGTGTCACGAATAAAAACACCTGACAAAGAAGTAGATGTTTCCTTCGATAAAACCTTACCGGAAATTGTTTTTTGTGCAAAAATTACTTGAGTAAATAAGAGAAGAATTGTAATAAAACGCATCTGTTTTTAATTAGAACGAATAAAAATAGTGATGCAAAAATATCAATTATTCGTTGTGAAGCAATGCGAAATAAGGATTTATAAAATGATGAAAGTTCTTATTTGTGAGAAAATAAGTGGCGATTAGTTTTTTGATTTTAGAGTTATCTTGTTGATAAACAATTGAATGTTGTTCTTTTTGTTTTGTAAGAATAAAGAACAAGTTTTTTTAAGGGCAGATGTATGTATGATGTATTCCAAAGAAAAGTATTTCTTGTTAATTGCAAGCGTTTTTTTAAGTTCACTTCAGCTTTTATAAATTTTTACAATAAAAAAAGAGCCAAAAACTGAAATTCAGCTTGGCTCTTTTTTTTATCTCAACACAAAGAGAAAAATCTTTCCTCTTGCTTCTTTCTTCTATTTGGTCTAAGATTAATCCAAAGACTCAGTTAGTTTTTTGAAAACCGTTTTGGCATCTTTTCCGTCATATAAAACAGCATAAACGGCATCGATAATTGGCGTTTTGGCACCGTAACCTTGATTTAATTTATAAGCACTTTTTGTTGCATAATAACCTTCGGCAACCATGCTCATCTCCATCATAGCACTTTTTACGGTGTAACCTTTTCCGATCATATTTCCGAACATTCTATTTCTAGAAAAAACAGAATATCCTGTAACCAATAAATCGCCCAAATAAGCTGAATCATTAATGTTACGTTTCATTTTATGTACTTTTCTAATGAATTTCTTCATTTCACGAATCGCATTACTCATCAAAACCGATTGGAAGTTGTCGCCGTAACCTAAACCGTGTGCAATTCCGGCAGCAATAGAGTAAATGTTTTTCAGCATCGCAGCATATTCAGTTCCGATGATATCGTCTGAAATTTTGGCTTTGATGTAATTTCCAGAAAGTGATTTTGCTACAATTTTAGCTTTATCAGGATCGCCACAAGCAATTGTCAAGTAAGAAAGTCTTTCTAAAGCTACTTCTTCTGCGTGACAAGGTCCTGTAATAACTCCAATGTTGTAATATGGAATGTCATATTGAATATGGAAATGTTCGCCAACAATTAAACTCGTCTCAGGAACAATCCCTTTAATAGCAGAAAAAATAATTTTATCTGATAAAGAAACCGTCATGTTTTTTAACTCGGCATCTAAGAAAGCAGATGGAATAGCAAAAATGATATAATCTGCATATTCTATCGCTTCATTTATATTGTTGGTTAATTTCAGTTTTTTGGTATCAAATTCAACAGAACTCAAGTAGTTCGGATTGTGTTTGAATTTCTCAATATGCTCGATAGCAGCATCATTGCGCATATACCACGAAATTTCAGAAAGATTTACACATAACATTTTTGCAATTGCCGTTGCCCAGCTTCCTCCACCAATCACTGCAAATTTTAAATTTTCGCTCATTATTTTAATAATTTAAAACAAAAGTACTTAATAAAATAGTTATAATACAAAATCTAATTTAAGAAATTTATGAATGATAACATGAGCATTTTGTTTAAAGGTTAAAGATCATGACGATTTCTAGCTTTATTTATTTAAAATATTTCAGATGAATTAAAAATTCTTATTTTTGAAGAAATTTCTTTCAAATGATACGTTTTGTTTTAACAACTATTTTATTGTTTTCTGTAACTCATTCTTTTTCACAAATTATGGAGCCTCTTTATTATGATGAAAAGTGGAAAACCACCAACAAAGAAAATGCTTCTTATTATCGAATTATGCCGTCAAAAAAGTTAGGCGATCTCGTTTTACTGGAAGATTTTTATAGCAATAAAAAACCGCAATTTCAAGGATATACTTTTCAGAATAACGAAGGAAATTATGCTGGCGATATTGTATGGTATGATACAAACGGATTCGATCAGTCTTTTTATCAATTTTACAATCATACTACTAATCCGGTTTTAATTTATTATTATCCGAACGGAGAGAAGAGAAAAACCGTTGCTTATAAAAACGGCAAAAAAGAGGGAGAAACGATTCTTTTTCATGAAGACGGAACAATTTTGATAAAAGGAAAATATGCAAAAGGAAGACCAGAAGAAGGGGATTTTGAAGAAGTATACCAATGGGATAATTATCACACCAACGAATCAGATAATGAAATCATTGAAGATAATGAAGCTGTAACAGCTGCTCCTGTAATGATTGAAGATTATGCTATTGCAGGGAATTCTAAAACGGAAAAAAAACTGCCAAAGAAAATAGTGAAGAAAAAAATATTCTGGAGCAACTCGAAACAACTTGCTCAGGAAATTTGGTACAACGCTGAATACAATAATTTCCGTCCTATTCGACAAATTAATTACGATCGATCCGGAAAAGTGTTGCAAACTTTAAAAGATCTTGATTTAGAAGATTACGGTCAGGATATTGTCAATGGAATAACATACACGTATTATCTTCAGAATAATTTTGCCATAGCTATAAAATCAAAAACCAATTATAAAAATGGAATGAAATCTGGAGAGGAAATTCAATATTATCCTAATGGAAATGTTTTAAAAAAGGTACAATATTCTGACGGAGAAATAAAAGGTGATGAAATTGAATACAATTTTGACGGAACGATAAAAGCGAAACGAACTTATAAAAACGGAAAGCCTTTTGAGGGCAATTTTGACGATAATTTTGCAAGGGATTTAATTATTAATGAAAATTATAAAAATGGATTAAAAGAGGGCGAAGCTATTTTGAGAGATGAATCGGGAAATATCATTGCAAAAGGAATTTATAAAGAAAATAAACCATTTAACGGAATATTTGCTGTCAAAAATGAAAATGAAGAAAACGAATTAATCAATGTTACTAGCTACAAGAAAAACGGTGTGCAGAAAATCTTTAATTACTATCTGGACGATCCTGTAAGAACTTACACTATGGTAAATGACATTAAAAATGGCGAAACTGTTTTTTATGATAATCGAGAAGTGACTGGAAAACTGGAATACAAGAATGATTTACCGTATGAAGGAAATTTAGTTGAAGCTAAAATGAGCACAATCTATAAAAAAGGAGCCATAACAGAAGAGATTTATTATAGAAGTGAGTATGATAAAAAAGAGGAAGACAATGTTCTGAAAACAATATATTTTGAAAACGAAAAAAGAATAAAAATTGTTAATCAATCTTTTTTAATTGCTTCAGACAAACAGAATTCTTATACAGGAATTTATAAAAACGACAAACCGTTTTCAGGCTATTTTGCAACAGATTTCAACGAATTTAATCATGTTGATTATTATGAAAACGGAATGATCAAATATCAGTATTCGAATAATTATTTGGAAAATCTCGAAAAATATGAATATCCAAATTATGATATTAAATCGACTTATAAAGACGGAAAAATAGTTGATGGTCCTGAATACATAAAATTGAAGAAACAGTTTATTACCAAAAATTGGAAAAACGGTGTTCTAAAAAGTTTTGATTTTGATGTTTTTGCGATGCATTATTTTAATAGATATCATTTTGAATTAAAAGGCAATGCTATTGAATTGGAAGAATTTAGCAAAAAAATAAAAGGAAAAATTGTTTTGGAAAAAGCAAACAATAAAAATATAGGCAAATTTAGTGTTGAAGGAAAACTACTTGTAACGTGTTTATCTGTTGAAGTTAATGAAACAATTCCGTCAGAATCTGGAAGTGTTTTGTATTACCAAACAGCAAATGCAATCGAAGCCAAGTTGTTTAAGTCAACAGAAGGAAATGATAGAGAAAGAAGGGATGTTGAAATTTTTAGCACTGTCTTTAGTTCGTATTTAGATCACAATAAAACCATTGAAGAAAATTTTAATCTGATTGCAACAAAAATCTCTTCAGAAAAAGATGTTGAACTGTTGTTCGGAAATGAACTCAAAGGAAATCTGATTGCAGGTTTAAGAATTAATGAAAACAAAAAACCAGAAATTGGAACGGCGATTCTGAAAAATAAAACTAATTCTTATGACTTAAAACTGTTCTACAAGGGAAAGCTTATGGAAGAAAAAAAGAATGTGGATTTGAAAAATTTGAAAACAGAAATAGAAAATTTAAATGAAATGTTGAATGTAAAAATGAATGAAAGCTATAAATAAAAAGCAGTTTTACGATTTCATTTTAAATGTCAAAAAAATATTTTTATTTACCACACAATAAAAAACAAAACTGTACGTTGTAAATCTTTATAAATTAGAATTTTAATGAATTTAGAAAAAATTGAGTTAGTTAGTTTTGTTTTAGTATTTTGAAAAGGCGTTCCTAAACTTGTTAAGAACGCCTTTTTTATTTTTAGTTTTCAGTCGCGGTCGCAGTTTTCAGTAATTGCAAAACCGTAAACTGCCACTGAATACTGAGACTGAACACTGAGACTAGTAAGAAAGTTCAACAATAGATTTTACTTTATCTAGAGTTACCAATTGTTTTTCCCCTAAACCATTCCATCCTCTTTCTTCAAAACGTTTTACGATAAAATCGGCTGTTTTAGAATAATCTTCTGTGTATTGAGAAAGTTTAGTATCCATTCCCATTGTATGGAAAAACTCTACAGTTTTGTTGATTGCTTCTTTTGCCACTTCTTCATCAGAACCTGTTAAGTTGAAGATTCTTCTTCCGTATTGTGCTAGTTTTCCTTTTTTAGTTTCGAACATTACATGGTACAAACTTGGTCCAATAATCGCTAAAGTTCTAGCGTGATCAATCTCGTAAAGTGCTGTCAATTCGTGACCAATCATGTGCGTTGCCCAGTCGCTTGGAACACCTTTTTGAATTAATCCGTTTAAAGCCATTGTACAGCTCCACATAAAATTAGAAGCCAAAGTATAATCGTTCGGATTTGCTACGATTCCAGGACCAACTTCGATTAAAGTCTGAAGAACACCTTCTGCAATTCTATCTTGAAGAAAAGCATCAGTTGGATACGTTAAATATTGTTCCATAACGTGTGTGTAAGCATCTACAACACCATTTTCGATTTGTCTTTTTGGTAAAGATGAAATTACTGTAGGATCACAGATTGAAAATTGAGGAAACAAAGCGCTTCCGCCAGAAGATAGTTTCTCTTGAGTAGCTTCAATGGTTACCACATATCCAGAATTCATTTCACTTCCCGTTGCTGGAAGGGTTAAAACAGTTCCGAATGGCATTGCATTTTCTTTAATTAAAATTCTTTTTTGAAGAATATCTAATGGATTTCCATCAAAATTAACGGCAGCCGAAATAAATTTCACACCATCAATTACAGATCCACCACCAACAGCCAAAATAAAGTCGATTTTTTCTGCTTTGATCACATCAACTGCTTTCATTAAAGTTTCAAATCTTGGATTTGGTTCGATTCCGCCAAATTCTACAATTTTAAAACCTTTTAAGTTGTTGATTACTTGATCGTAAATTCCGTTTTTAAAAATACTTCCACCACCATAAGCCAAAAGCACTTTTGCGTCTTTTGGAACTAAAGTAGAAAGTTTCTCAATTTGTCCTTTTCCGAAAACTAAATTCGTCGGATTGTATAATTCAAAGTTTAGCATTTTTTTTTGAAGATTCTAAGATGCTAAGGCACTAAGGGGCTAAGTTTCCCTTTGAACGCAGCATCGTTGTTAATTTAATTTTATTGATTAGTGAATTAAAGGATTAAGATTTTAGTTTCTAGGGAAAAAACCTTAGAACCTTAGCATCTCAGTCCCTTAGTACCTTTTTTATTTCAACTCTTGCAGTAATTTCCCTGCTACTAATTTAGACGAAGCTGGGTTTTGTCCTGTAATCAAAAGTCCGTCTGCTACTGCATATGGTTGCCATTTTTCGCCTTTAGAGAATTTAGCACCGTTTTGAGTTAAAGCGTCTTCCAATAAAAACGGAACCACTTTAGTCAATCCAACAGCTTCTTCTTCTTCATTTGTAAAACCAGTTACTTTTTTACCTTTTACTAAATATTCACCTTTTACTTTTACATTTTTTAAAACAGCAGGTGCGTGACATACAAATGCTACTGGTTTATTGTGCGTATAAAAAGATTCAATTAAAGCAATTGAACTTTTATCTTCAACTAAATCCCAAAGCGGACCGTGACCTCCTGGATAAAATACAGCGTCGTAATCTTTTTGGTTCACTGTTGAAAGTTTCAAAGTGTTTTTTAATTTTTCTTGTAAAACCTGATCAGCGTCAAAACGTTTTGTGTCTTCAGTTGCCGAAGCTGGATCAGCACTTTTTGGATCAATTGGTGGCATTCCTCCAAGTGGAGATGCAATCGTAATTTCAACACCTTGATCTAATAATTCATAGTAAGGTGCAGCAAATTCTTCTGACCAGAATCCTGTTTTTTCTCCTGTGTTACCCAATTTATCATTGCTGGTAACAACAAATAATACCTTTTTCATACTCTTTTTGTTTGATTTTTGAGCTTCAGCAGAAATGCTTACAGCTGTAAATGCAGTTATTGCGAATAGTGCTATTTTTTTCATAATATTAAATTTTGAACAAATTTACGGCTAATGTGATATCAGTAAAAATAAAATAAACTATGTTTGCTATAAATAAATTTATAACATGGTAAATCTAGAATGGTACAGAACTTTTAAGGCAGTTTACAAAAACGGCAACTTTTCGGTGGCTGCGAAGGAATTATTTATGAGTCAGCCTGCGGTTAGTCAGCAGATTTCAATGCTTGAAGCACACGTGGGGAATAAATTATTTAATCGGAAATCGAAAGGTGTAGAACCAACCGAATATGCTAAGTTACTGAATAATCTTATAATAGATGCACTTGACAGGCTTGAAAGTGTCGAAACGAGTTTTAGAGCAAAGGCCGAAGATGCGAATCGCTTAATTTCTGTCGGAATCTCGAAACATCTTTTTGAATGCGTTGGAAATCTCTTAATTTCAAAATTTGATTTAATCGATTTTACCTTCGCGGAAAATGATGAACTATTCGCTTTAGTTGATGCCAAAAAGCTAGATTTTGCCATTACCACAAAAAGGTTTGATACTTTTGATACCACTTACGAAGTTGTTGGGAAGATTAAATTGATACTGGTAGCCCCAACTTCTTTGGATATAACGGAATTTCGCCAGAAGTTAAAAGCAGATAATTTTACTGAAATCGAACAATGGCTCAATGCACAAAAATGGTACAGTCATGATGCAAGAATTCCGCATATAAAATTGTTTTGGCTGCATGCTTTCAATAAAAAAAGACCATCCATGGTTCCTAATTATATTATTCCTTCGGAATCTGAAATGCTTCGTCTTTTAGGCAAAAATGAAGGAGTTGCCGCTACATGGAATTGCAATGCGAGAGATTTTATTAAAAAAAATAAATTGCAGTTATTATGGAATAGTTTTCATGTGCCAGAAGAATTTGTGTATTTACTAGCTCCTAAAAACAATAATTTGAAATCATTTTTTGATATTATTGAAAAAGAATTAAAGTTGTTTTTTGGAAATAGATTATAATCCTACATTAAACGCGTGTTAAATAATAAGAATATTCGTCGTGTTTTTTTGTCTTTGTTTTTTTAAGAGTTACTTTTGAGATGTATCACTAAATTTTCCAATTATGAAAAAGATTACCACAATTCTAATGTTTGCCATGATGTTTTTTGTAAGTGTCTCTTGCTCTAAAAATGATGCAGAAGATGTTTTAGATTGTATCGCAGAATCAGCTTATATTAGTATACATAACTCTACTGACACGACCAATCCAAAACTAATGAATTACTCCATTACCTATGATGGTACGGGAACTTTAAGTTCTGTAAAATGGACATTCGGTGACGGAACTACAGGGACAGGAGCTACGGTTACACATACTTATACAGCTGCAGGAACTTATGAAGCCGTAGCTGAAATAACAGTAAAAAAAGGTGGTTCTGAGTGTGGTTCTACTCGTAAGAGAACTGTTACGGTAAATTAGAATAATGTAGAACAAATTAAGAGCCAATTTTGCAATGCGAAATTGGCTCTTTTTTTATATCTAGAATATATGTAACGGATTATGATTGAGGTCATATTTGTTTGGTTTTTAACGGGGTAACTTTGATATATAAAATTTATAAAGATTTTGAGTTATGAAAAAGATTGCCACAATTTTGATATTAATTGTCATTGCTTTCACAAGCAATTCATGTAGTAAGGAATTAGAATCTATTGTTGATTGCACAGGAGAATCGGTTTTGGTTAAAATTGAACATAATGTAGATCCTGCCAATTCTAAGAAAATTAATTATTCATTTTCCTATGCCGGAAGAGGTACTATAGAAGCGCTCATTTGGACATTTGGCGACGGTGCACCTTCAGTGGCTGGTAACGAAGTATCTCATACTTATACAGCTTCGGGAAGTTATACGGTTAAAGTCCAAGCAAAAATTAAAAAAGATGGAACTCATTGCGAATTAACACCACAAAGAACAATTTCGGTAAACTAAAACAGAAAAAACACTTTTAACAAAGAGCCAATTTTATAATTTATTGCTTTAGTAATAGATTATAAAATTGGCTCTCATTCGTTATATTTGTTTGATATGATTTAGGAATATGGAAAAATTGCAAAATATTAGAATAGCGGTTGATGCAATTGTTTTTGGTTACAAAAGCAATGGTTTATATGTTTTATTAATTGAACAGAAGTTTGGTTCTGCAGAAAAATATTGGGCATTGCCTGGAGGTTTGGTGCAGAATGATGAATCTTTGAGCGATGCCGTTATTCGTGAATTACATGAAGAAACCAATGTACAATTAACGTTTATGGAACAATTGTACACTTTTGGAGATGATATTCACAGAGATTCCAGAAATCGTGTTATTTCGGTTGCTTATTACGCTTTGGTTGATGCTTCAAATTTGGAGATTAAAGCTGATACAGATGCTGAAAGAGTACAATGGTTTAAAATAGATGAAATTCCGCCTTTGGCATTCGATCATAATTTAATTTTAAAGAAAGGAATAGAAAGGCTAAAAGCCAAACTGACTTACGAACCAATTGGTTTCGATTTACTTCCCGAGGAATTTTTATTCTCAGACCTCGAAAACCTTTATTGTACTATTTTAGAAAAAGAAATTGATCGCAGAAACTTCAGAAAAAAAATATTGAGTTATGGTTTTTTAGAAGAAACCGAGAATTTTTCTCCCATAAGAAGCGGAAGACCAGCAAAATTATTTAAGTTCAATAAATTGAAATACAATGAATTAATTGATAAAGGCTTTCACTTCGAAATAAAGTTTGCGTAATTTTTACACAAAACAAATTGTTTATTCAAAATTAAATTCTACATTTGCGTATAATTAACGCAAACTAAAAAACTATGATACTAAATCTCGACCCAAAATTCGCTCCATTTCAAAATCAGGAAGAAATCAAATTTCAAAGTTTTACTTTCTCTGGAGGAGAGCCACACATCAAAATCGCTCCAGATTTTGATGCAAATAGAAAAGTTACGATCACACACCGATTAAATTCATTCAACGATTTAGGTTTGTTGTGCGTTACAGTTGATGCGCTTAGAAGAATGGATGTTAAAATCATTGATCTTTTCATTCCGTATTTTCCAGCCGCAAGACAAGATCGTGTTATGATTCCTGGCGAACCATTATCTGTAAAAGTGTATGCTGATATTATTAATGCAATGCAATTAAACAAAGTTTTTGTTTTTGATGCGCATTCAGAAGTAACTCCAGCTTTGTTGAATAATAGTACTGTAATTCCGAACTATACTTTTATCAAAGAAGTTTTAAATAGAATCGGCGAAAACGTAAAACTGATTTCTCCAGACGGAGGTGCTTTGAAAAAAATCTACAAAGTATCTGAGTTTTTAGGTGGTGTTGAGGTTGTAGAATGCAGTAAAAGCCGTGATGTAAAAACGGGTAAATTATCTGGTTTTAAAGTTTACAATGATGATTTGCAAGGAACGGATTGTTTAATTGTAGATGACATTTGCGATGGAGGAGGAACTTTCGTTGGATTGGCTGAAGAACTAAAAAAGAAAAATGCCGGAAAATTATACTTAGCAGTAAGCCACGGAATTTTCAATAAAGGTTTTGAAGTTTTAGATTGCTTTGACGGCATTTTCACGACTAACTCTTTTAAAGATTTTGAAGGAGAAAGTGTTCAAGTGATTGGATTAGATCAATTGATATGAAAGTCATTTATCCAGTAAACGAAATTGAGAAAATAGGAATTAAAATCTTTCTTGGTGGAACAATCGAAATGGGAAATTCAGCAGATTGGCAACAAAAGGTAGTCAGCGATTTTCAGGAATATTACAAAGAAAAAGATATTGTAATTTTTAATCCAAGACGATTCGACTGGGATTCGAGTTGGGAACAGTCAATAGAAAGTAAACAATTTAGTGATCAGGTAAACTGGGAGCTAAACGCTTTAGAAGCATCAGATTTCATCATAATGTTTTTTGATAAAAACTCTAAATCTCCGATTTCAATGCTCGAATTAGGATTGTTTGCAGATTCAAAGAAAATGCTAGTATGTTGTGAAGAAGGTTTTTGGAGGAAAGGAAATATTGACATTGTTTGTAAACGAAAAGGAATTCCAACTTTCGAAAATTTAGAAGACTTGACTAAAGCATTAAAGAATTTAATCAATTTATAAATCCAAAAAAATGATACTAGAAGCAGCAATAGGCGATGCCTACGGAGCGGGATTTGAATTTCAAGAGTTAGATTATATTATTAAAAACAATCATTTAACTCAATATCATAAACATGGAATGTATACAGAAATCTATAAAAGATATACTGACGATACACAAATGGCAATTGCAATAACAGAACTTTTGTTAGAAGATGACAATTGGAATGAAGTAAAAGTGGCCGATAAGTTTGTTGAAGTTTTTCATAGAGATAAAAGAAGAGGATATTCAGATCGAGTTTATAATGCATTAGATGCGAGTAAAAACGGAAGTGATTTTCTAAAAATAATTGATAACAGAAGCAGCGGAAATGGTTCCGCAATGCGAGCTTACTCAATCGGGTTGCTAAAAGATATTCCTCAAATACTTGATTTTTGTGAGATTCAGGCCAAAACATCTCACGACACAGAAGAAGGAATTAGCTGTGCTAAAAGAATAGCTTTAGCAGTTCATTATTACAAGTATAAACTAGGAGATAAAAGTTCTTTGATCGATTTTGTAAACGATACTTTAAAAGAAAAGGAAATATACAAAGTAACATCTCCAATTGATATGCACGGTTATTTTACAACCCAAGCCGTTATTAAAATGGTTTCTGAAGCAGATTCTATGCAAGATTGTCTAAAAAAAGGAATTGATTACGGAGGAGATACCGATACAGTTGCCGCTTTAAGTATGGCGATTTTGAGTCAAAAAGAGAATTGCGATAAAATGCTTCCGAAGTTTTTATACGATGAATTAGAAAACGGCACATACGGAAAAGATTTCCTAATCAATTTAGATCTTAAATTAAAAGAAAAGTTTCATTAAAAGAGAAACAAAAACTATTAACCGTTTCAAGTAAAAACCAAATTTCAAGTTCAGTGCACAACCTGAAACTTAAAACTTGAAACAAAAACAACCAATAAAAATTATGAGCGACGATTTAAAACCAAGATTTATTGAGTCTTTAAAAAGAAACAATGATCAGATAAGAGAAGACAGAGCCAAAGTAATTGGTGAAGATTCTGAATTAATTTACAGAAGAAGAGTCGAAGACATCGAATTAAAAATCAAAAGACTCGAAAGAGAACAAGAAGGACTGATTGATATTAGTCCACTGGATAAAAACAGTTTGACATTTGCCGATTTTCAGCCGGAAGCTTTCGTTCAAAAAGATATGGAACTTTCGTTGACAATCAGAAATTTAAACATTCAGTTTGAAGTTACAAAAAAGAGATTTGAATATTTATTTGGTAAAAAATATTAATCATGGGAGGTACAAGATATGATTTCGGAGCTCGCGAAAGCAGAGCAAAAAAAGTAGGTTACGCTAGTAAATCTGCTGCAGAGATATTTACACAGAATGCATTACATATGGCTCACGAATCTATGAATCCGAAAGGAGTGATTTTTAGAGAAGCGAGAGATTCAGATGTTCATCCAAATACGGTTCCTATCATTTTAGGATTGGACGTTACAGGAAGTATGGGACATATTCCTCACGAATTGATAAAAGACGGACTTCCAAAATTAATGGGCGGAATTATTCAAGGTGGCGTTCCAGATCCAGCACTTTTATTCTTAGGAATTGGAGATCACGAATGCGACAGATTTCCACTTCAAGTTGGACAATTTGAATCTGGTGATGAAGAATTGGATATGTGGTTAACAAGAACCTATATTGAAGGCGGAGGCGGAGGAAACGCTGGCGAAAGTTATCTTTTAGCATGGTATTTTGCAGCTTTTCACACGAAAACCGATGCATTCGAAAAAAGAGGACAAAAAGGATTGCTGTTTACCGTAGGTGATGAACCAGGTTTGAAAACACTTCCAGCTTCAGCAATTAAAGAAATTATGGGTCAGGGACAACAGACTTATACGCATCTTGAATTATTAGCGGAAGCGCAAAAAAAGTACGATGTATATCACATTAGTGTGTTGCATTCAGGACAAGCGATGAATGCTGATGTAGAATGGAAAGAATTGCTTGGGCAAAATTGTTTGTCTATCGAAGATCACAGAGAAATTCCAAACGTAATTAAAAAGATTATTTGCGATAAACATAAAAGTTCTGGTTTAGGAACAACACCAGTTTCAGATACGACAAATACAGGTTTAGACAATATAGAAATGCTTTAAAAACTTTGCGATTTAGCGTCTTTGCGAGATTAAAATGTAAAGTTTTTTCTTAGCAATGAGAAATTATGCTCGCAAAGTCGCAGAGACGCAAAGATTCTTAATTGAAGTTAGGTTTAAAAAACTTAGCGACTCTGCGACTTTGCGAGATTAAAACAATAATAACAAAATGAAAACAGCGAAAATAGTTATAGGTTTAGGATTTGGAGATGAAGGAAAAGGCATAACAACAGATTTTCTGGCAAAACAAAACCCTGAATCTATAGTTATTCGCTTTTCAGGAGGACAACAAGCCGCTCATACCGTCATGATCGGCGATAGAAAACACGTGCATTCGAGTTTTGCAAGTGGAGCACTTCGTGGACTTCCGTCTTATTACAGCGAGCACTGTACGATTCATCCGCTTTTTCTTTATAACGAAAGAGAAGAATTAAAAGAAAAAAATGCTAATCTGGATTTGTACATTCATCCATTAGCTAAAGTCACAACCCCTTTTGATGTTTGGCACAACAGAGGAAATGTGCGAAACATTGAAAACGGAACCTGCGGAAAAGGCATCGGTTCAACCATGAAAAGAAATGAAGGTCCGTATAAATTGTTTGCCATTGATTTGATTGCGCCTCGTGAAATGCTTTTAGAAAAACTAAACCAAATTGCCTATTATTATGGTTTTTTAAACGAAAGCGGAATTGACGAAGAAGTAGAAAGATATCTGGAAGCAATTGATAAAATAAAATGGAATATTGTCGATTATACATTCCTTTCAAAATACGAAAATCTGATTTTTGAAGGCAGTCAGGGAATTCTACTCGACATGGATCACGGCGTTTTTCCGAATGTAACTTATGCCAATACGACTTCAAAAAATGCAATTGAAATTTGTAATAAACTAAAGATTGAAGATGTAGCCGTTTATTACGTAACCCGAAGTTATTCAACCCGCCACGGACACGGCTGGATGGTTAACGAAGGAGAAATTAAATTAAAAAATAACGAAGAAGAAACCTGTGTTTTTAACGAATATCAAAAACATTTACGTTTTGGAAGTCTGAATTACGAACTTCTAAATTATGCTCTAAAACTCGATGCAGCTTACAGCCTAATGGCAAAACGAAATTTGGTTGTAACTTGTATGGATCAGCTGGAGCAAGATTATGAGTTTGAAAATCTCACAACAGAATTCAATGAAATCTACGGATCATTTTCACCCGATTCAAAAGATTTCAAAAACATAACTTCTTTGTTTCAATAAAATAGAAAAAATGAAATACAATATAGATAACATAACTCCAGAAAGTAAGTTTTTATTTTTCTGGGGACACCAACCTAGTAAAGACGGAAAAATTATCAAAACCTGTTTCAGTCAATGGTGGTTGAGTTCTTTTAAAGTAGATAAAGTAACTTATAAAACCGCAGAACATTGGATGATGGCGAAGAAAGCAGAATTATTCAACGATCAGGAAATTTTAGAAAAAATTCTTGAAGCTGATTCTCCTGCAGAAGCCAAAAAACTAGGTAGGGAAGTCAAAAATTATGTCGATACGGTTTGGTTAGAAAACCGATATGAAATCGTAAAACAAGGAAACTTTCACAAATTCAGTCAAAATGCTGATTTGAAAACGTTCTTATTAAACACAAAAGAACGAGTTATTGTAGAAGCAAGTCCAGTCGATCCAATTTGGGGAATCGGAATGGCAGAAGATCATAAAGATATTCTAAAACCAGAAGCTTGGAAAGGATTGAATCTTTTGGGTTTTGCTTTGATGGAAGTTAGGGATGAATTGAGGTAATTATCATGAAAATTGAATTGTTAAAAGCAGATATAACAGAAGTTCAAGTTGATGCAATAGTCAATGCTGCGAATACTTCTTTGCTTGGAGGCGGTGGAGTTGATGGAGCAATTCATCGTAAAGGAGGAAAAGCAATTTTAGATGAATGCATTCAAATTCGAAATAAGCAAGGAGGATGCAAAACAGGTGAAGCTGTAATTACAACAGCAGGAAATCTTCCTGCTAAATATGTTATTCACACTGTTGGACCGGTTTGGAATGGTGACAAAGAAGAAAAATCAAAATTGCTGGCAGATTGTTACAAGAACAGTTTGAATCTTGCTGTGGAAAACGGAATTAAGTCGATTGCTTTTCCAAATATTAGTACTGGGATTTATCATTTTCCGAAAGATAAAGCGGCTGAAATCGCGGTAAAAGAGGTAAAAGATTTTGGAAGAATTTCAGAAATAGAAAAAGTACTATTTGTCTGTTTTGATGATGAAAATTATCAGATTTACGAAAGTATTTTGTAGATGTTCCGTTAGGAATATATTGTCAGTAGACAAATAAATTATAGAAATCCAGAGATGTTCCATCGGGACATTTCGTTGGTAAAAAAGAAAAAAATGAATGAAAAAATAGCAAAAAGCGTCAGCAAATTTTTGAGTCTGGTGCTTAGACATTCGCCTGGAACTATCGGATTAAAATTAGACGAAAATGGATGGGCAGATGTAGAGGAATTAATTATAAAATGTAATAAAAAAGGGCAACGCATGGACGCGGAACTTTTAGATTACGTTGTAGAAAATAACGATAAAAAGCGTTTTGCTTACAATGAAGATAAAACCAAAATCCGTGCAAGTCAAGGACATTCGATTTCTGTTGAATTAAATCTGGCAGAAACAGAACCTTTGGAATATTTGTATCACGGAACAGTTGGGAAATTCATGGAGAACATTCGTAAAGAAGGTTTGAAAAAAATGAGTCGCCAGCATGTGCATTTAAGTAAAGACAAAGAAACGGCGACAAAAGTAGGAAGTAGAAGAGGAGTACCGCAGATTTTAACGGTTAGAAGCGGAGCGATGCACAGAGACGGATTTAAATTTTATTTATCAGAAAATAATGTGTGGTTGACAGATGAGGTTCCTGCGAAATATATTGAGTTTTAAAAATGAAAAGAACACTAGTTTTTGGAGATATTCATGGAGGTTTAAAAGCTTTGGTTCAGTTACTGGATCGAATTATTTTATCTGAAAATGACAGACTGATTTTTTTAGGAGATTATGTCGATGGTTGGAGCGAATCTAAACAGGTAATTGATTTTCTTATTGATTTATCTCAAAAACACGAATGCATTTTCATAAAAGGAAATCACGATGCTTGGTGTCAAGAATGGTTAGAAAAAGATATCATAAATGACATTTGGTTTTTGCACGGCGGAAAATCGACTATAGAAAGTTATCAGAATATTGATCTTTCGGAAAGACAGAAACATCTAGAATTCTTTAATCAAATGAAGGATTATTTCGTAGATGAAAACAATAACCTTTTCATTCACGCTGGGTTCTCATCGATGCATGGACCAGAAAAGGAACATTACCAAACCAATTTTTCTTGGGACAGAACGTTATGGGAAATGGCATTAACAATGGACAAGCGAATTAAAAAAGATTCGCTTTTATATCCGAAAAGATTACTGCTTTATAATGAGATTTATATCGGTCATACGCCAACGCTTCATTACGATGTAGAAATTCCAATGCAAGGCTGCAATGTTTGGAATATTGATACGGGAGCAGGCTTTTATGGAAAATTAACTTGTATTGATGTTGAAACGAAAGAATTTTGGCAAAGCGATGTAGTACAAACGTTTTATCCAAACGAAAAAGGAAGAAATAAATAAAATGAAAAATACAATAGAATCTGGTTTGTTTGGCTTGGCTGTCGGAGATGCTTTGGGAGTTCCGGTTGAATTTCAATCGAGAGCTTATTTAAAACAAAATCCAGTTACTGAAATGTTTGGTTTTGGAACGCATCATCAGCCAATTGGAACTTGGAGTGACGATAGTTCACTTGCTTTTTGTCTAGCTGAAAGTTTATGTTCGGGTTATGATTTAAATGATATCGCAAAGAATTTCGTAAAATGGTATAATGCAGAATTGTGGACGCCGCACGGAAAAGTTTTTGATATCGGAATCGCAACTAGAAATGCAATTCTAAATATTTCAAAAGGGCATCAGCCAGATTTATGTGGAGGATTTTCTGAAGGCGATAACGGAAATGGTTCATTAATGCGTATTTTGCCGTTGGTTTTTTATCTTCAAAAAGAAAATAATATTGAAGTTATTTATCAAAAGGTAAAAGAAGTTTCATCAATAACACACGCACATTTCAGATCTGTTTTTGCTTGCTTTATTTACGTGATTTATTGTTTGGAAATTTTAAAAGATAAAGATAAATTCGAAGCTTATAAAAATATGCAATTTGTTCTTTCTGAATTTCTGAAAGATAAAAGTTTTAATCCCGCAGAAATAGGATTGTTCGATAGAATTTTGAAAAATGATATTTCAAAATACAATGAAAACGAAATTCATTCTTCGGGTTATGTGCTTCATAGTTTAGAGGCGAGTATTTGGTGCTTTCTGAATTCGGATTCTTATAAAGAAATTGTTTTAAAAGCAGTCAATTTAGGACAAGACACAGATACAACTGGTGCAATTGCAGGAGGATTGGCAGCAATCTATTATGGAATCGAGAATATTCCGCAAAAATGGATTGACAATTTAGCAAGAGTAAATGATATAAAAGATTTAGCAGAACGATTATCAAATAAAATATAAATAACTTATATATGAACCCACTACTATTAACTGACGGTTACAAAGTTGACCACAGAAGACAATATCCAGACGGAACCACAATTGTATATTCTAACTGGACACCAAGAAAATCAAGAATTGAAACTGTTGATGAAGTAATCTTTTTCGGATTGCAGTATTTCATCAAAAAATATATCATTCACGATTTCGAAGAGGAGTTTTTCAAAAAGCCAAAAGAAGAAGTAATTAAAAAATATTCTCGCAGAATCAACAATTATTTAGGCGAAAATCTTGTTGGAATTAAACATATCGAAGATTTACACGATTTAGGATATATTCCGATGGTCTTTAAAGCTTTGCCAGAAGGCGCAAGCGTTCCGTTGAGAGTTCCAATGTTTACGATGTATAATACAATTCCAGAATTTTTCTGGTTGACGAATTATTTCGAAACATTACTTTCTGCAGTAGTTTGGTTGCCTTGTAATTCTGCTACAATTGCAAAAGAGTATAGAAAAGTTTTAGACAAATATGCAGCAGAAACATCTTCTGTTCCAGAATTTGTAGACTGGCAAGCACATGATTTCTCAATGAGAGGAATGGGCGGAATTGAAGCTGCTTTAACTTCTGCGGCAGGGCACTTGTTGAGTTTTACAGGATCTGATACAATTCCAGCAATTGATTTCTTAGAAGAATATTACAATGCTAATTCAGATCAAGAATTGGTTGCAGGTTCAGTGGCAGCGACAGAACATTCTGTTATGTGTATGGGAACTACAGAAGGCGAGTACGAAACTTTCAAAAGATTGATTACGGAAGTTTATCCAAAAGGAATCGTTTCTATCGTTTCTGATACTTGGGATTTATGGAAAGTTTTAACGGATTATCTTCCAAGATTAAAAGAAGAAATCGTTTCTAGAGAAGGTAAAGTTGTAATTCGTCCTGATAGCGGTGATCCTGTAGATATTATCTGTGGAAATCCAAACGGAAAAACGGAACAAGAGAAAAAAGGTGTTATCGAATTGCTTTGGGATGTTTTCGGTGGAACTACAAATGCGAAAGGATTCAAAGAATTGGTTCCACAAATCGGAGCAATTTACGGAGACAGTATTACAGTGGCAAGAGCTACTCAAATCTGCGAAAGATTAAAAGAAAAAGGTTTTGTTTCTACAAACGTTGTTTTAGGAATTGGGTCTTTCACTTATCAATACAACACAAGAGATACTTTTGGTTTTGCAATGAAAGCAACTTACGGAGAAGTAAACGGAGAGGGAAGAGCAATCTTCAAAGATCCAATTACAGATGATGGAACTAAAAAATCGGCTAAAGGATTAATGAAAATCGATTTAATCGACGGGAAGTATCATTTAACTGATAATGTTTCTTGGGAAGAAGAAAAACAAGGCGAATTGAAGGAAGTTTTTAGAGATGGAAAACTTTTGGTTGATCAATCGCTAAGTGAAATCAGAACAAGAGTAAAAAGCGAAGTAAGCATCGAAGCTTAATTATAGCAAAAAGCCTGAATTTTAAATTCAGGCTTTTTTTATGAGTGTTTTTTCCATTCAGTTTGTCATTCCGAGGAACGAGGAATCTTCGCAAGAAGCTCCGCAACAAATGTCCAATCTTTGCAGAGCTTCTTGCGAAGATTTCTCCTTCGTCGAAATGACAAGATTGTGTAAACTGTGTGGAAAATTACTTCTTATAAAAATTATTATGATCAATATATTCCCAAACCTTTGGAGGAAGCAATGGTTGAATATTTTTCCCTTCTTTAATATTATTTCTAATAAAAGTTGAAGAGATTTCTACAATCGGCGCATCAATAACATGAATTTTTGGATGCGATTTTAATTCCACATTTTCAGGTTCGTCAGAAATTCTAGGATAAACATAAATATCATGATTTTCGAGAATCACTTCGTAGTTTTTCCATTTATGAAGCGTTTTCAGATTGTCTTCGCCCATAATTAATGAAAACTCATGATTTGGATATTTCTCTTGTAAATGTGCGAGTGTGATAACGGTATAACTCGGCTGAGGTAATTTAAACTCGATATCAGACGGTTTTATTTTTGGATAATCTTCTGTTGCCAGAAAAACCATTTGCAAGCGCTGCTGATCGTCTAATAAAGTTGATTTTTTCTTTAACGGATTGTGAGGCGTAACCACCATCCAAATCTGATCTAAATCGGCATATTCTGCCATGTGATTGGCAATGATTAAATGACCAACGTGAATTGGATTATAAGTTCCGAAATAAAGACCTATTTTCATTTTGTATAGTTTCGCAGAGAGTCGCTAAGATAGCACAAAGATTCGCAAAGTTTTATTTCAACTTCGCGAATCTTTGCGTTTTTTCTTCGTTTATCTCTGTGGAATAAAAATTATTTACTAATGAAATCTTTCACTAATTGATGTGCTTCTTCAAGAGCAACTTCTAAATCATAGTTTTTGATAATCACATCGAACTGAGGTGCAGTCGCCAATTCTACAGAGGCTTTTGCGATACGCATATTGATTTTGTCTTCACTTTCTGTAGAACGTTGTTTTAATCGACGTTTTAATTCGTCAACACTTGGTGGTTTCACGAAAACCGCTAAAGTTTCTTCTGGAAATTTATGTTTGATACGAAGACCGCCAACTACGTCAATGTCAAAAATGACATTTTTTCCTAAAGCCCAGATTCTTTCAATCTCCGATTTTAAAGTTCCGTAGAAGTTATCGCGGTAAACTTCTTCCCATTCCAAGAAATCCTCAGCTTTAATGTGCTTTTTGAATTCTTCCAACGAAATGAAATAATAATCCTTTCCGTGTACTTCTTCACCACGTGGCGCACGCGATGCTGCCGAAATCGAAAATTCAAGATTTAAATCTTCCTGGCCTAATAAATGTTTTACGATAGTTGTTTTTCCCGATCCAGATGGTGCCGAAAAAACAATTAATTTTCCTTTGTTCATTGTGTATGCATTTGTTTTAGCCTTAAGCCTTAACTCAATATTTTTTTATATTGAAACTGTTTATTGTATTTTTTTGTATAAAAAAGCGCAACCTTCATCGCAAAGAATGCTATAATATTCATCTGTTGGCGTTAAATACATTTTTTCAGGGTCAGTTTTATGACGATTGACGATGTAATAGTATTCTTCTTTTGGGAAGGATATATGAAGACTATCTCCAAAAGCTTCATAAGTACCTTTATTATTTAATTTGTCTATTGCAATGTTTCCCTTCTCAAAAGTTATTTCATTTCCATTTTCAATTCTGATCTCAAATAGCTTGTTTGCATCACTTCCACTTGATTCTATTGCTTTCCATTTTCCTATAAGAGTAAATTCTTTTGGTGGAAAATTACAGCGATCCGCTAGAATTGTTATGCAAATTAGTAGAAATACTTTCTCAGTGATTTTAAAAAAAGTTTTCATACTTAAAAAAGTCAATTAAGAATCTTTTGTTTAAAGAACATTTAATACTTGCTCCTTAATCTTCTCCAATTCATCCTTCATCATTACAACCAATTTCTGCATTTGCGCATGATTTGATTTAGAACCCATTGTATTGATTTCACGTCCCATTTCTTGAGTGATAAAACCAAGTTTTCGTCCGTTAGCTTCATTTCCATTTAAAGTTTCTAAAAAGTAATCTAAATGGTTTCCTAAACGCACTTTTTCTTCTGTGATATCTAATTTTTCTAAATAATAGATTAATTCTTGTTCAAAACGATTTTCATCGACATTAACCTGTAATTCTGAAATTGCGGTTTGCAAACGATCTTTGATAGCTTGAATACGTTCTGGATCCAGCGCCAGCGTATCGTTCATATATTGACGAATATTACCAATTCGTAAGTTGAATTCTTTTTCAAGAGAAACGCCTTCGTCTTTACGGAAATTCAAAATATTTTGAAGCGCTTCGTCAATGATAACCTGAATTTGATCCCAATCATCTTCATCAATTTCTTCACGTTCTGTTTTTAATGTATCTGGCATACGAACAGCCATTTTCATTAATTCAGTTTCATCAGCATCAGGATTTACCTCTTTTAACTGTGCGATATAATATTTTACAACAGGTACGTTTACTTTAGTCGAAGTTTGTTCTGCGGTATTTTCGATGTAAATCGCAAAATCAATTTTTCCTCTTTCTAATTTAGTCGAAATCTGAGTTCGTAATCCAAGTTCCATTTCGCGATAAAGCGATGGCATTCTTACGTTCAAATCTAAACCTTTACTGTTTAGGGATTTTACTTCAACGGTAATTTTCTTTGTAGGCAATTGCAAAGAAGCTTTGCCAAACCCTGTCATAGATTGTATCATATAATTGAGTATAAAGGCGCAAAGATAATTAAAAGTTTGATGCCTTGTGTTGTAAATTGTGAATCAGTTTTGTAGATCAAAACTTGTGGATATTCTTACGTTAAAGCATTTATAACTTCGGCTACATTTTTTTGGCTATTGCCGATGTAAATTTTTCCGTCAATGATAAAAACCGGACGACTTAAGAACGTATAATGCTCTAAAATGTATTTTTTAAAATCGGCTTCAGTCAAAGATTTGTCCTTTAATCCCATTGATTTGTACAATTGTGCTTTTTTGCTAAATAAAGCTTCATAACTTCCAGAAAGTTTATGCATTTCTTCCAATTGTTCTTCTGTAATAGGTTCTTGTCTAATGTCTTGAAAAACAAGATTGTTTTCAGGTAAACTTTTAATGATTTTACGACAAGTATCGCATGATGCTAAGTAATATATTTTGTTCATTATTTTTTGAATTTGTTAGAATGCAAAGAAAATCCATTTGAAGCTTAAAAATGACTAATTTTAGAAAAAAAAATAAAATTATGAGTTCAGTTTTTGATGTACAAAAAACAATCAGAGAAATTCTTTTGAAAATCTTAGATGGTCATTCGTTAGAACAATTAAACAAAATTCCAGATGGCTTCAATAATAATATTATTTGGAATATCGGGCATTGTATTTCTTCGCAACAAGTTTTGGTTTATAAATTATCGGGCCTTCCGACAATGGTTTCTGAAGATTTTATTGCTAAATATAGAAAAGGAACTAAACCTGAAGGTGATGTTTCTCGGGCTGAGGTCGATGAGATTAGAACGTTACTTTCTACAACTCTAGAAAAAACAAAGAATGATTTTGAAAGTGGGCTTTTTGTAGATTACAATGAATACACAACAAGTATGGGATTTACGCTTCGTCATGTTCAAGATGCACTAGATTTTAATAATTACCACGAAGGCCTCCATAGTGGAATTACAATGGCGCTTAGAAAATTGGTTTAAATAAAAAATCCCGCTTTAAGCGGGATTTTTTTATTCGATTATGGTTTCGATGGTGACCTTCATTGCTCCAGCACCTTTATGTTTTGTGATGTCCATAAAAGCTCTTTTAGACAAATCGATTTCGCGGGTTTTTACAAAAGGACCGCGGTCAGTAATTTTTACTATAACGAATTTGCCATTGGCTTCGTTAGTTACTTTTACTCTAGTTCCAAAAGGAAGTTTTTTATGAGCAGCAGTGTATTTGCTATTATTGAATCTGCTTCCGTTGGCCGTCTTTCTTCCGTTAAATTTATCTGAATAATAAGAGGCGTGAGCATTTTTTTTGTATGGTCTAAGTTTTAAACCTTTGTCTGTAAAAACCGAATCCGGTAATGGGATAATAACTGGTTTTACATTTTTAACAGTATCTTGAATGATTTTAGGTTCTGTTGTAGGTTTGGTTTGGCTTATAACATACGTAAAGCCGCTAATTAGGGTTAAAGCGATTGTGGCGAATAAAATATTTTTTTTATTTCTCATGGGTTATTTCTTTTCAGACTTGGGGGGAGTTTGTACAAATAATATGCCGAGATAAAAAAAGCCCTGTAGGAGGGCTTTAATTGGTATTTTTTAGAACCAAAGGCTCCAAGGGATTCTACTTAAAATAAGTAATAATCCTAATCCGTAAAAAATAGCAAAGGTTTTGAATTTAGCTTCGCTATTGATTAGTTTTTTATGTTTAGACCATCCAATAGTGATTAAAACGATGGCAATAAGGTTAATTAGAGGGTGTTCTAATGAAGTTAATCTAAGTGCTGCATTTGACATTTGTCCAAAAGCTGCTTTTCCAAGAGGAGAAACAAAATATAAGATTAAACCAATCAATAATTGAGTGTGAGTACCGATTAAAGCGAATAAAGCGATTTTACGATCTTTACCAGTAAATTCTTTTTTTGAAGTTACTCCGATTATAGCATTAACAACTGCAAAGACTAAAAGAAGTAATGCTAAGTATGCCCAGCCAGAGTGAAATTTTTGTAGAAAATTATACATAAACTGTGTTTTTTGTTTAAAAACAAATATAGCAAAAAAGGCTATAAAAAAACGGCATTAAACTTAAAAGTCAATGCCGTTTTTATTATTTATTTAGATTCTAAATTTTAGAAATCGTAACGTAAGCTAAAGTTCCATGTTCTTCCGAAACCAAAGAATACCTGGTTAGCATCAGCTACACCTTGATATAATCTGTTGTTAGAAGCATAAGTTCCTAAAGCTGCGTTTGATGAACTTACGTTGTCATCAGCAAAAATGTTTGTTCTTGACTCAGCAATGTAAATTTTATCAAATAAGTTGTTTACGTTTAATCTGAAGTTAACAGATTTGTCTTTGTTTTCACCTACTAACATTTTGTATGAGAAACCTGCATCAAAGATTCCGTAAGAAGGTAATTGTAAAGCACCTTTGTTGTTAGGATCTGAGAAGTTAATTGGGCTTAATCCAGCATACAATTTATCATTGAAGTTGTAGTTAGCGTCAACAGTTACTCTTGTTAAAACTTCGTAAGAAGCACCTAAAGAAGCTGTTAATTGAGCAGCATCTCCAACTTTTACTTTGTCCATGTATACAGGAGTTGCAGTGTATCCAGCTACTGGAGAGTTATCAGCTTGGTAGTAAGCGTTAACAGTTGCATTTCCTTTGTACTCCCAAATACCGTAAGAGAACATACCATTAACTCTGAATTTGTCAGTAATGTTAGAAGAAACTTCTAATTCAGCTCCAGAGTGTACCTCGTTAAGACCTACGTATTCTGTGTATGTACTTGCGTCAGTTGGTAATGCGTTACCTTTTAAGTATCTGTCATTCCAAGTTGTGTTATACAAGTTAACAGTTGCGTTGAAGAATCTTGAACGGAAACCGTATCCAGCCTCAAAACCAGTAATTTTCTCGTTTGTAAGGTTAGGGTTTACAGTAGATCTGTTGTTTGGATAAACTGAGTTAAAGAATGGTTGTCTTGAGTAGTATCCAGCATTTACGTAAACGTTATGTTTTTCGTTAATGTTGTAGTTAGCTCCTCCTTTTACGTTACCACCTAAGATGTTTTTGTAATCTGTAGATGCCAATGGATCTGTTGGTAAGTAAACGAAATCATCTTCTCTCTTAAATCCTTGTTGAGAAATAGCTCCCTGAACGAATGCAGTTAAGTTATCTTTAGAATACTCTAATTGAGTAAATGCTCCGTACCATCTTACTTTTCCAGTACTGTTGAATGAGATTTTTTCGTATTGTCTATCGTCAAAAACATTCCATTGAACGTTTGTAGCGTAAGTTGAAGTAAGACGTCTTCCAGTTGGTTTTAAACTTGCAATGTTGTTGTCATAAAACTCGTCACCACCTAATCTGTCATTAACTACTGTAAAGTGGTATCCTGTGTAAGTTCTAGCATCTATACCGAAATCTAATGTTAAAGTGTTAGATAACTTTTTGTTTAAGTTAATTAAAGCTCCAAACCAGTCATGAGAGTTGATAGATGAAGTTTGTGTAATACCAGAAGTAGTATTGTAAACATAAGGAGATGTTGCATTTCCAGCACCAGTTCTACCTGTTGAAGAACTGTTTTGGTAAACACCACCAATTTGTGTTCTAGTTCTGTTTGCTCCGTTGAAGAAAACACTTCCTGTACCATTGTTCCATGCTTGGATTTTGTTGTAATCAACAGATCCGTCAGGTAATTGGAAAACAGCAGCGTTGTATAAGTTTCCTCCGATACCACCTGTAGCACTAGCACCAGCTCCACGACCCATAGAAGCGTAAGCAACAGTAGAAAGTTTTGTAGTTTCGTTTATTTTGTAATCCCAGTTAAGAGAAGCTACTGGTTTGTGGTAGTAGTTCTTTCTGATGTTATAGTCTTCACCGTTTAAAGTTCCTGCGTCAGCGTTGTATCTGATGTTTGGATCAGTTAAAGAACCATATTTTTGGTAAGTAGCGATTGTAGAAACAGTAGATCTTTGGTTGTGCCATTGTGGCGCTCCTGTTACTGTTAATTGGAAATCGTGTTTGTCGTTTTTAGTAGCGTATCCTAAAGCAATGTAGTAGTTAGAACCTTCAAATGAAGTACCATTGATGTATCCATCACCCATTGTTTGAGATAATAAAACAGAAGCAGAAAGTCCGTTTGATAATTTTCCTGTATTGTAAGAACCTTGAATTTTGAAGTTTCTTGCATTACCAAATCCAGAAGAGAATGATCCTCCTTCTTTTTTGTCAGAAGATTTAGTTACAATGTTGATTGTTCCCCCTACAGAAGGTGTAGCTAATTTAGAAGAACCTAAACCTCTTTGAACCTGCATAGCAGATGTTACATCTGATAAACCAGCCCAGTTACTCCAGTAAACAGAACCATTTTCCATGTCGTTAACTGGCATACCGTTAATCATAACAGCGATGTTGTTTTGGTTGAAACCACGAATGTTAATTCTAGAATCTCCAAAACCTCCACCTGATTTAGTAACATACACAGAAGGTGTATTTCTTAAGATCTCTGGAAATTCTTGAGTTCCAAGTTTTTCCTGAATTTCAGCAGCTTTAATCGTAGAAACAGCAACCGGAGTTTTTCTGTCTTTAGCGATATCTACAACTGTACTTTTAACAACAATCTCGCTTAATTCGTTAGAATTTGAAGCTAAAGTGATTGTTCCTAAGTTTGTAGTTGCACCATTTGCTACATTAAATTTTAAAGTTAGGTTGTCATAACCTAAAAAAGAGATTACAATCTCTCCTGTGCTTGATGGTGAAGTAAGAGTAAATTTACCATCAAAATCTGTTGAAGTTGCGTTAGTAGATCCTTTGATCACTACGTTTGCTCCTGGTAACCCACCTGTTCCGTCGGTAATAGTACCAGTAACTTTTCCTTGAGAAAATACGGTTGAAACTATCATAAAAAATAGTCCGGTCAGTAACCAATTTTTCATTTTCTTCATTTTGTTATTGAGTTTATTGTTTTTGGCAAAATTATAACAAATAACTCAGATAGTGTTATCAAAATGTTAAGAAAAATAAGTTTTGCTTTTTGTGCTGCGCATTAAAATGAATTTTTCTCTTTTTGTTAGAAAAAATATCGATTTATTAAATTTTTATAAAGCTTTTTTGTTAAAAATGTAATTATTCGAACAGGGTTATAAGTTCTGCTGTGCAAATAAACGTTGATTTTTGATTTTTGTCGGTATTTTACGCAAAAAACGTCCTAATTTTACTGATAATTAGGACGTTTTTAAAAGTTAAAGAATATTTAAGTAAATTTTTCTATTTGTTTTTTAAGAAATGATTTAACAAAAATGAAGTCGAACTGTCATGGTTTTTAACAGTCTTAGAATTGATTTCATCCAAGATAGAATTTGCTAATTGCTTACCTAATTCAACTCCCCATTGATCAAAACTGAAAATATTCCAAATAATGCCTTGAACGAAAATTTTGTGTTCGTACAATGCAATTAAAGATCCTAAGCTTTTTGGAGTAAGTTTTTGAATCAAAATTGTATTTGTTGGTTTGTTTCCTGTGAAAACTTTAAAAGGTCTTAAGTAAGATGCTTTGTCAGCTGCAAGTCCTTGTTTATCAAATTCTGCTTGAACTTGAGCTTCTGTCTTTCCATTCATTAAAGCCTCAGTTTGAGCAAAGAAGTTTGACATTAATTTATCATGGTGATCTTCGTTACCATAAAGAGGTTTTACAAATCCCACAAAATCTGTCGGAATTCTTTTTGTTCCTTGGTGAATTAATTGGAAAAAAGCATGTTGTGAGTTTGTTCCTGGTTCTCCCCAAATGATTGTTCCAGTTTGGTAATTAACTGGTTTTCCGTCACGACCAACACTTTTTCCATTACTTTCCATAAAAGCTTGCTGTAAATAAGGAGCAAGTTTGTGTAAATATTGTGTGTATGGAATCAAAGCTTCACTTTCAGCACCATAAAAATTATTGTACCAAACGCTTAATAAAGCTAAAATAACTGGAATGTTTTCATCAAATTCTGCCGATTTGAAATGTTCATCCATTTCATATGCACCATTTAATAAATCATTGTAATTTTCAAATCCAACCGCTAAAGCAATGCTTAGACCAACTGCACTCCATAAAGAAAATCTTCCGCCAACCCAATCCCACATAGGAAAAACGTTGTTTGGGTTAATTCCGAATTCAGTTACTTTTTGAATGTTCGTAGAAACCGCTACGAAGTGTTTTGCAATATCTTCTTGAGAAGCCGATTTCAAAAACCATTCTTTAATAGTCTCAGAATTAGAAAGCGTTTCTTGAGTAGTGAAAGTTTTAGAAACAATTACAAAAAGTGTAGTTTCAGGATTTAATTTTTTGATAACCTCGTTTACGTGATCACCATCAACATTCGAAACGAAATGTGTGTTCAAATGATTTTTGTAAAACTGTAAAGCTTCTACAGCCATAACAGGACCAAGGTCAGAACCACCAATTCCGATATTTACTATATCAGTAAAAGCTTTTCCAGTGTATCCTTTTCTCTGCCCAGAGATTACTTCTTCTGTAAAGTTTTTGATTTTATTTTTTACTTCGAATACTTCTGGAATTACATTTTCTCCATCAACTTTAATAACAGCCGATTCTGGAGCACGCAATGCAGTATGCAAAACAGCACGATTTTCGGTTTGATTGATTAATTCTCCTCCAAAATATTGTCCAATTGCATCTTTCAATCCGATTGAATTTGCTAATTCTAATAAAAGAGAAACAGTTTCCTGACTGATATTATTTTTTGAGTAATCTACTAAAAAATCATTCCATTGTAAATTGAATTTTTCAGCACGTGCACCATCTTGTTGAAACAATTCTTGTATTGTGGTTTCGTGAATTGCGTTATAGTGGTTTTGTAGATTTTTCCACGCTTCAGTCCCAGTTGGGTTTGTTGTGTTTAAAGCCATTTTATCTATAATTGAGTTTGTTCTATAAAACACAAAAATACTGAAATAACTTTTAAAAGGGGAATGGTTGACAATTATATAACAATTAGTTACGAAAACGTTTTATGTCGTATTTCGTCTCCGCGAAGTTATCCTGCAACTGCCAGTCTTATAAATTTGAGTTTGTTTTGCGTAAACTTAAATTGCCATTCATACATGTATTCATTCTCAGAATGATAATCGGTGTATTCATCAAAATCATCTATAATTTTAGAATGCGTCATGAAATTATAGGAAAGCTGTACCTCGTCATTTTCAATATAAATCATGAATTGAATTTGCACAAAACCATTGTCTTCAATGGTTTTAAACATTCCTTTGTTTTTGTAGTAGTTTATATCATTCAGGTTTATTTTGCTAAAAACTTCTTTTAGTAATTTTTTTTCTGCAGTATCGTCTTTTTGTTCGTAACTGAAATTATAGCTGCTTTTTAATTCGCTAATCTTATCTTGGTTAACAAGCTCCTTTAAATTTTTAAGCTGAACAATAAGTTCTTTTCTTTGGTCTTCTAAAGTTTTAGAGATGTCTTTTAAAAAAGCGACATTTTTCTTTTCGATATCATTTAAGATTACTTTTTTATTGTCGCCAGCTGATTTATACCAAGTTTTGCTTCCAAAGTATTCTTGAAATCTTGAGTTTTCAAATGAATAGCCGTTTCTGGCAAAAATTTCATTAGTTAAAAGTCTGATGTTATCTACATTTAGATTTTTAACCTGTTCTTTCTTTATTAATTGAGTTTTACATGTTGAACAATCTTTTATTGTTTGTCCAAATGAAGTTTGTGCGAAAAATAAAATTGTTAAACCAGCTATTAATTTAATATTGATCATTTTATGAAAGTAAAAATAAGACACTAATATATAAGGTGTAAAGCGTTTTGATTGATTCTTTAAATTACCAAAATTTCCACCAAGGTTTTTTGTTGATTTCAATAACTTTCTTCGTTATGTCAACATCAATTCTTTTTGGCGATTCGGTTTTGATTTTAGAATCATCAAAAAATAACTTTCCGCTTTCGTCCATTCCGAGAGGAAGTTTGGTTCTTTCTTTCCATTCTTCGGTTTGTAATTCTGGAATTAAAACAGCATCGATTTTTTCGCGAAAGCGTTTTTGTGCCTTTTCTGTAATCTCTTCTTCTAAATTTGAAGATGAATTTTTAAAAAGCGAAATAGAATTATCGGGAATATTTAAAAGAAAAATTTGAGTTTTATCGCCAATTTTCTGAATGTCCAATACTTTGAAATAAGCAATTGAATCTAAAAGAAAGTGTCCGTTTTTAGCGGAAGCAGCATTAAATTTTGACAAATCTTTTGCATGGGCACTAGCGATCAAGTATCTAAAGTTGCCCGAAAATCCTCCGCCAATCGAACTCATATCAGTAAATCCTTTTTCTTGGATGATCTGCCCGATTTTATAATTAAAAATTAAACTTTCAGGAAGATTTGTGTCTCTGTAAAATAATTTTAAACCAGAAAAAGTTTCATGGTAAATGGTTCTAAGACGTTCATTTTTCATGATTTCAATTCAGAATGATTTTCAAAAATAGATTTTTTACAGATTTCCAATACTGTCTAATTCTCTTTTCAGAGGTTCCATTTGTTTCATGAAACGAGTTTTGTCATTTCCGGTTAAAGATTCTCCAGTTGGAAGATTCAAACGAAGCGCATCAACTTGTACTCCGTTTTTCCAGAAACGGTAACAAACGTGAGGTCCAGAAGCCAAACCTGTGCTTCCTACCAAACCAATTGTCTGACCTTGCGTTACGCGCTGTCCGCGGCGAACCAAAATTTTAGACATATGTAAATATTGAGTAGAGTAGGTTCCGTTGTGTTTTACTTTTACAAAGTTTCCGTTTCCTGCAGTATATCCTGTGGCTTCTACAACTCCAGATGCTGTTGTCGAAATTGGTGTTCCTGTCGGAGCAGCGTAATCGGTTCCTTTATGTGCTTTCCAAGTATGTTGTACCGGATGATATCTGTTCATTGTGAATCTTGAAGTGATTCGGCTGAATTTAATTGGAGTTTTTAAGAAGAAGTTTTTAAGTGTTTTTCCTTCGCCATCATAATATTCAATCTTTCCAGAAGTAGTATCTCTTTGAAATGGAAAAGCATAAATGATCTTTCCTTTATATTCAAAAAATGCGGCTTCCAGATCTTCTACACCGTCATAAGTTTTTCCGTTAATGAAACGTTCGGTAAAAATTAATCCGTAACGATCTCCTTTTTTAAGTTTGAAGAAGTCAATAGACCATGAAAAGACTTTTGTGATTCTGCTTGCTAATGCTGTTTCGACACTTTCGTTTCCTAAAGTTTCAGATAATGAACTTTTCAGAACGCCGCCAATCATTTTTCTTTTAAAAGTAACGGGTTTTATTTTTTTATAAGCTTTTGCAGTGCTGTCTCTTAAATCGATAACATAATAACTTAATGCATCTGGCTGATAAATAAAAGCTTGCAGGTTGTTTGTTTTATTTTTAGAACGAAGTAAAGTAAAGGGTTTGCCGTAACGAATGCTTCTTACATTGAAAGAATCTTTTACCTGCTCAACAATATCGTGTACTTTTTTGTCTCCAATATTTTGACTTTGAAGAATTGAGCCGAAGGAATCTCCTTTTGAAATAGTATCATTAACAACATTAAAATCTGCGTAATTAAAACCGAATTCTATTTTTTTGGTTGCTGGTTTAGTAATTTTGGTTTCTACTTTTTCTTCTGCTTTTTTACATGAAAAAATAGAAAACAAGACAATTAAAATTACGACTGCTTTTTTCAAACTTTAAATTTTTTGTAGAGAAATTAAACTTCGTTTTCATTTCCCCAATTGGACAATTCTTCTTCGGTCCACAATTTAGGAAAAAAGATGCGTCTTTGGTATTTTGGGTGCATATATTTTTGCCAATCACTTCCGCCAGTAGCTTCTCCGTTACCTTTTCCGCTTTCTAAAATATATTTTCTAGCAGTATTAAGGTGCTGCATTACCCAAGTAATGTTTACCGTTTTGTCGTAATGACGCATGGCATCGATCAATGTTTCATTTTGTTGATCTTCAATAGGTAACTGGATGAATTTTTGCCAAAGGTTTTTTGTTTTGAATGATGACATTTGTCTTAAAAACTGCTCTTTGTATTTTTTTTCAAACTCATCAAGCAAATATGATTTTTTGCCAGTTTGGTAATCTTTTCCAGCAGCCTGCCAATAAAGATGCTCAAAGCTAGTTTCTAAATCGGTATTTTCATCAAAGTTTGCTTTGTATCTGCGGTCTGTTAAATTGATAACATCAGTCGAAGCAAATTCGATCATTCTATATTGTGCGCTCTGAAAACCACTTGCAGGAGTAAGTGTATTTCTAAATTTCATGTATTGATCTACTTCCATACCATTTTCCATAATGCTGAAAGAGTTGGTAAGCATGTCAAAATATCTTGTGATTCTTGATAATCTTTCGCTGAAAAAGCCAACCTGAATATTTTCTGTTTCGGCAATTTGATCAATTTCCCACAGAATCATTTTAAAGATTAATTCGTTTACTTGATGGTACATGATAAAAACCATTTCATCGGGAAGTGTAGTACGCTGAATTTGCAGATTCAAAAGTGCGTCAGTTTGAATATAATCCCAATAAGTGATAGGTTTAGCCCAAAGCAATCCTTCTAATTGAACATCAGTTTTTTGATTTATGCCTTGAAATTTAAGATCAAGTTCTTTTAAAATTGCTTCAGAATTATCTGTAGGGTTCATTATTTTTTTACTTTAAGTGGACTTTGCAATCCTTTATATTCGTCGAGATCAGCTTTAAGAGATCCTACAGCTAAATCTGCTTTTATTCTAATGGGAACTTTGTTTACATCATCTGTTATCCAGAGTGTTAAGCTCTCTTTTTCTTTAAATACTCTACCTGTCTGTACTAGTGGTTTAAAAACCATCGTAGAAACAGTTCCAAATTTAGTCGTAATATCTTGACGACCTACATATTTTAACTTAAATTTTGTGATTTCATCATCAAAAAACATATCGATTGTAATGGCTTCACCAGATTTTAGTTTGTCGATGTTTGGATGGTTTCTCAAAAAGTAAAACGCAGACACAATATCTTGTACTTCTTCTGATACAACAATCGTTTTTTCTGATTTACGTTTGTAGTCTTTTACTAAAACTCTATTTTCATTTTGATTGAAAAAACCTTCTTGATTTTTGGTGTAACCGCCTTCGTCAATTTTTCTAACATAGCGATATGGTTTTCCTGTTTCTTTATCAAAATAGCTTTCGTATAAATCTTCTACTTTGAAGAAAAATTTGGACATCCCAGTAGTGTAACCTTTTCCAACAGAGTGAAATACCTTTTTGTTATTTATTGTGGCATCTTTAACTTCAAGAGTTGCATAGCCAGCATTGACAATTCCGTAATGTATTCTAAATTTAAAATATTCTCCAGTATCGAAAGCATCTTCTTTCTGAGGCGCGAATGAAAGGATTGTTAGTGCAAATATAGCGAGGATGATCTTTTTCATAGTACATTCTTTACATTTCATTATAAAGATAGACAAATGCAAATTCTATTCCAAATGTGCGAAAACAAAAAAACTCAGTCAAGGATGACTGAGTTTTTATGCTATTAACTAACCAAAAAACTATAAATTATGAAATTTATATCAATTCGGAAGGAAACCACCCCTTCCTGATTTGCGAGTGCAAAGATAGATAGAAAGTTCAAAAATCAAATAGCAAAAGTCAAGTTTAACATAACATTTGCAAAAAAAGCATCGTTTTTTGGCGAATTCTGCGGTTTTCTATATAAAAATTAACATTTTACAGCGTTCCTCTCAATTCTTGCTCTCTTTCGATAGATTCAAAAAGTGCTTTAAAGTTACCTGCGCCAAAACCTTTTGCACCCATTCTTTGAATAATTTCGAAGAAAAGTGTCGGTCTGTCTTGAACAGGCTTGGTAAATATTTGCAATAAATAACCATCTTCATCAGCATCTACCATGATCGCTAATTTTTCGATTTCATTCAAATCTTCTTTCATCATATCCATGTGAACTCCTAATCTTTCAGGAATTGCTTGGTAATAAGTATGAGGAGGAGCAGATAAAAATTCAACGCCGCGTGCTCTTAGTTGCGATACTGTTTTAATAATATCATCTGTTGCAATAGCAATGTGTTGAATTCCAGGTCCACCATAGAAATCTAAATATTCTTCGATTTGAGATTTTTTCTTTCCTTCTGCTGGTTCGTTAATTGGAAATTTAATTCTTCCATTTCCGTTTGACATTACTTTACTCATCAATGCAGAATATTCTGTAGTAATTTGTTTGTCATCAAAAGAAAGGAAATTTACAAATCCCATAACGTCTTCGTAGAATTTTACCCAAGTGTTCATTTCGTTCCAACCCACATTTCCAACCATGTGATCAATGTATTTTAATCCAGTTGATTCTGGGTTGAAGTCAGATTTCCATTCTTTGTAACCAGGCAAGAAAACGCCATTGTAATTTTTTCTTTCTACGAAAATATGAACGGTTTCTCCGTAAGTGTAAATTCCAGAACGAACTACTTGACCAAATTCATCTTCTTCAACAGTTGGCTCCATAAAAGAACGTGCGCCACGTTTGATGGTTTCTTCGTAAGATTTTGTTGCATCTTCAACCCAAAGAGCAGCTACTTTTACACCATCACCATGTTTTTTCAAATGTTCGTTGATTGGTGAATCTGCTGTTAAGGGCGTTGTCAAAACAATTCTGATTTTGTCTTGCTTCAAAACATAAGAGGCTCTGTCTCTTACCCCAGTTTCTAATCCGGCGTAAGCCAATGACTGATATCCGAATGCAGATTTATAATAATGAGCCGCTTGTTTAGCATTACCCACATAAAATTCTACATAATCTGTTCCTAATAATGGAAGGAAATCTTGCGCTCCTTCAAATATTTTCTCTAATCCGTATTCTACTGATTTTACTTCTTTGCTCATAATTAGATAATTTGATAATGAGAAAATGAGATAATTTTTGAAATGCAGTAATTAATTTTTTAATTGGCACATTTTCTAATTTTCTAATTCCTCCTAGATGTTGATATTATTTTATTTAAAATTTTTAAAATCTCTGAAAGATCATTTAATAAACGTTTGCAATTTGGATATTCATTATGTGCATCACACAAAAACAACCAATATTCAGTTTCGTCTGCTTCTTTGATAGCTATTTTTAATTTGTGTATAAAATCAGCTTTACTTTCTGCATTTTGAGACTCTTTTGAATTTGCTCCAATTGATGTACCGCTTTTTAATAATTGATTCGCAATAACAAACTTTTTTTGTTCTTGAAGTTCATTAGTGTAATCAATAATGTTTAGGGCAAAGTTGAATGTTTTAATTAAAAGAGCGTTGTCTTTATATTTTTCGTTAAAAGTCATTTTGGTAATTAGATAATTTGTAAATGTGTCAATGAGATAATTTTTTGTAGGCTTAAAATTACAATAATTATTTATGCACTTTGCTGAGAATTATCTAATTTTCTAATTGGCACATTGCCTAATTATTACTCAGTCCAAGACTTGTAGTACTGACCATCATCCAATCCCATTGCTTCTTCAGTAACCATAAGTGGACGGAAAGTATCCACCATAACTGCTAATTCCTGAGTTTCTTTGTGACCAATGCTGCGTTCCATTGCTCCAGGCGCTGGCCCGTGCGGAATTCCTTTTGGGTGTAAAGTGATATGACCTTGCTCAATATTATTACGACTCATAAAATCGCCATCTACATAATATAGTACTTCGTCAGAATCTATATTGCTGTGATTGTATGGCGCCGGAATTGCTTTCGGATGATAATCGTAAAGTCTAGGGCAGAATGAACAAACGACAAAAGTTGCCGTTTCAAAAGTTTGGTGTACTGGTGGCGGTTGGTGTACACGCCCAGTTATAGGTTCGAAATTGTGAATTGAAAATCCGTATGGAAAATTGTAGCCGTCCCAGCCAACAACGTCAAATGGATGTGTGGCATAAACCACTTCATGAAGCATTCCTTCTTTTTTGATTTTAATTAAAAAATCGCCTTTTTCGTCATGCGTTTCCAATTCGTTTGGCAAAATAAAATCGCGTTCGCAAAATGGCGAATGCTCTAAATGCTGCCCCGATTGGTTTTTATAACGTTTTGGCGTATAAAAAGGAGAATATGATTCTACATAAAAAAGTCTATTATCTTCTGTTTCGAAATCAATTTGGTAAATAATACCGCGCGGAATAATCAAATAATCGCCATATTCAAAAGGAATATTTCCTAACATGGTTCTTAATTTTCCTTTTCCTCTGTGAATGAAAAGCATTTCATCGGCATCGGCATTTTTGTAGAAATAATTTCGAAGTGATTCTTTCGGCGCAGCCAAACCAATAATACAGTCTTTGTTGACTAACATTGCTTTTCGGCTGTCCAAAAAGTCGTTTTCTGGTTTTAATTCAAAACCTTTAAAAAGAAGTGATTTTATATTTTTTCCGATTGCAATTTTTGGTTCAACCGAATATGAATTTAGAATTTCTTTGACTTGCGTAGGTCTGTGTACGTGATACGACAATGATGAATGTCCATGAAAACCCTCAGTTCCAAACAATTGTTCGTAGTAAAAACCTCCGTTTGGTTTTTCAAATTGGGTGTGTCGCTTTTGCGGAAAGTCTCCGAGTTTATGATATAATGGCATAGCTTTTTCAATTAGAAAATTAGAATTGTGTGAACAGATAATTCGATCATCTTTTGAATAATCTAAATTATCTCAATTCGATAGCTTACTCAGGATTTCTCTTGATGAGGAATTGAAGATACTCTAATAAACCTGTCCATTTTGTTTTCATTATAACAAATGTCGTAATTTTTTCGAAGTAAAAATAAAAATTATATTATTTATAACTAAAAAATGTTCTGATTTTTTTTGATTTAATTTTTACAAAGCAAAAAAATACCCTGATTTTATTGAAGTATTCTTGATTATAATACTAAAACAAAAATCCGATGCTAAACCAAGTAAAGCTTTTTGACATTTCTGGAGACCAAGATTGTTTAATTTCTATAGGCCCAATAATAGTTTCTAAACCGTAGCCAATCGCGTAACCTGTATACTTTGGCATAGAAATCCAATCGACGCCAGAGAAAATATCATTTCCAAGATTCGCAAAATTAGCTGATAAGTTAATATGGTTTTTTCTAAGAATTTCGTAATCCAATGTAATTCCAGTTTTGATATAGCTATCGCCAGCAATACTTAAAAAGTCGTAGCCATAAAAATAATTGAAGTTATTGATTTTACTATAACCATAACCTCCTAAAATAAAGTCGAAAAATGGAACGCTGCTATTTCCGAAAGTAAACCCTGCATCGGCATCAATCTTAAAAGTGGCCTTTCTAAATAAAGTACTTACATAAGAAGCCTCTGCTTTTGCAATCGAAAAAGGTTTAAACGTTTTGGTATAATCTGAAGATGCTATATAAGTCTGCAGATCAGTAGAAAAATACATTCCAGAATTTGGATAATATTTTTCATCAAGCGAATCGTATTTTAAATAAGCAAAAGCACTTAAATAACTGCTTTTGTCAATTATGTTGTCTTCGTTGGCAAGTGTTGGCGAATTGATTTTTAGGTATTTATATTCTAAACCTCCGCCCATTAAAAATTTCTGTACAAAAATAGTCTGGAAATAAGCCTGATTACTGATGTCCATAAAATCAACATTGATCAAGTTGACATTTGGATTTTGTTTAATAACACTGCTCAAACTCGTAGTTACATTTCGATTAAACTGATTTAATCTAGAGCGGAAACCAAAACTGATGTTGAAACCGTTTTCTACATAATAATTGAAATCGTATCTGAAATTATCTCCAAGAATGATGTCTACCGAAGTAACATCATTTTTTAAAAATGTCTTTTTATGCGTCAAATTCAATAAAATACCACTTTTATAAAGTCCGTCGTAATGAAGTCCAAGCTTTAAATAAGTCTGAGTTGGATTTTCTTTTAAAACCAAATCAAGATCGTCTTTGTCTCCATTTGGCTGAAGGCAATACGAAATCGTACTAAAGTTTTGTGTAGCATTTAAGTTGTTTATTCCGGTTTTAAGGCCGTCATAAGTTATAGAGCTTCCAGGTTTGAAACGAAGTTTACCGCGAATATATTCTTTAGTGTAATTTTCTAATTTATCATTATTTATGTTTTGAATATTAAGCGTATCTGTCGCAACTTTTAGTTTTGGCTTTTTATAAAAGTTGTTCTCATCGCTCAAAGTTTTGATTTTTTCATAAACAGCAAAAGCAGCTTCTTCTCCTTTTCTGATGATTTCTTCTCCTCTGTCAAACGAAATAACTCCAAAATCACGAATATCGGGTCTGATGTAAATATCCGTGTCTTTTATTTTGCTTTTCATTTTTTCAATAGACTGCAGATTGGTAATCTGAACCAAGATTCTTGTGGCATTTTTCAGGTTTTTTCTTTTCAGTAAATCATCCTGAACATCGACACCAATAATGATATCTGCACCAAGTTTGCGAACTTCTTGAATCGGGTAATTGTTTACAACACCACCATCAACAAGGAGATTTCCATCAATTTCAACTGGGGTAAATAGGGAAGGGAAAGCAGCGCTCGCCATCATGGCTTGAACAAGGTTTCCTTTATTCAATAAAACTTCTTCGCCTGTTTCAATATTAGTTCCAATACATAAAAATGGAGTTGGCAATTGATTGAAATCGCGAACATGGCGCACATTTCTAGTTAAACTGCTCAATAAATTGTAATTGTACATTCCTTTTGAAAGTGCTTCTGGAATGCCGACTCTGAAATTACTAAAAGGTAAAACAATCGCATATAATTCGTCATTCTTCTTGCCGTAAAAATTCTTAGAAGAACGCGGAATATAATCGTTTATTAATTCGTCAAAATTGGTTCGTTTGAAAATTGAGTCGATTTGTGATGCGTTGTAACCAGAAGCATAAAGTCCGCCGATTACAGATCCCATACTGGTTCCGCCAATGTAGTCAATTTTGATTCCAGCTTCTTCCAAAACCTTCAAAACACCAATATGCGCAAAACCTTTGGCGCCCCCGCCACTTAAAACTAATCCGATTTTAGGTCTCTTAACGCTGTCTTTTTTTATTTCTTGCGAAAATGATTTTTGCGAAAATAAAAATGAAGCTAAGAAAACGAATGACAATGCGTACCAGAAAGCTCGTCTATCAGATTTAGAAAAAAAATCTTTCGACCAAATATTTGAAATGTACTGTAGTAATGGACGCATAAAAAACTTTAATTAGTTTTGTAAAAATCGACAATTTTTTTGGCTTTAGAAACACCTATAACGTCCGAAATCTCTTTTTCTGTGGCTAATTTTAATCTTTTAACACTTTTGAAATGCTGAATCAAGGCAAGCATAGTTTTTTCTCCAATTCCAGGAATGCTTTCTACAGAAGAATTAAGCGCTGATTTGCTTCGTTTGTCTCTGTGAAAAGTGATTCCAAATCGGTGTGCCTCGTTTCTTAAATGCTGAATCACTTTTAACGTTTCTGATTTTTTATCCAAATATAACGGAATCGAATCTCCGGGATAAAAAAGTTCTTCAAGACGTTTTGCGATTCCGATAATGGCAACTTTTCCTCGTAATCCTAAATCGTCTATACTTTTTAGCGCTGCCGAAAGCTGTCCTTTTCCACCATCAATAATAATTAATTGCGGAAGAGGTTCGTTTTCATCCAATAATCTTTTGTAACGGCGGTACACAATTTCGGTCATCGAAGCAAAATCGTTCGGACCTTCAACAGTTTTTACATTAAAATGACGGTAATCTTTTTTGCTCGGTTTTCCGTCTTTAAAAACTACGCAAGCTGCAACAGGATTTGTTCCCTGAATGTTCGAGTTATCAAAACATTCAATATGTCGAGGTTCAGAAGGAAGACGTAAATCTTTCTGCATCTGAGCCATAATTCTTTTAACGTGGCGATCAGGATCTACAATTTGCAATTGTTTCAATTGTTCGATTCTGTAAAATTTGGCATTTCGAATCGATAAATCTAAAATCTGTTTTTTGTCGCCAAGTTGCGGAACGGTAACTTTTATGTTTTCGCCCAAATCCAATTCAAAAGGAACAATAATTTCTTTGGATAATAATTGAAAACGTTCACGCAATTCTACAATAGCCAATTCTAATAATTCTTCATCAGATTCGTCTAGTTTTTTCTTGATATCTAAAGTATGCGAACGAATAATCGAACCATGAGAAATCTGAAGGAAGTTGACAAAAGCCGCACTTTCGTCAGAAACAATAGAGAAAACGTCAATATTAGTAATCTTCGGATTAATGATCGTCGATTTTGATTGATAGTTTTCTAAAACTTCAATCTTCTCCTTTATCTTTTGCGCTTCTTCAAACTGTAAATTCTGCGCATAATTGTTCATCAATTTCTTGAAATCCTTTAAACTTTCTTTAAAATTTCCTTTCAAGATTTCGCGAATCGCATTGACTTGTCTTTGGTATTCTTCCAAAGGTTCTAAACCTTCGCAAGGACCTTTACAATTTCCAATATGATATTCGAGGCAAACTTTAAATTTTCCTGAATTAATATTCGATTCGCTCAAATCGTAATTGCAAGTTCGAAGTGGATATAATTCCTTGATCAAATCTAAAATCGTGTATACCATTTTGAAATTAGTATACGGACCAAAATATTCTGAACCATCTTTAACCATTCTTCTAGTTAGAAATATTCTAGAAAAAGGTTCTTTTTTAATGCAAATCCACGGATATGTTTTATCATCACGAAGCAAAACATTGTATCGTGGCTGAAGTGTTTTAATTAAATTGTTTTCCAATAAAAGCGCATCGGTTTCAGTTGGAACTACGATGTGTTTTATCGTCACGATTTTTTTTACCAGAACGTTGGTTTTGGCTGTATCGTGAATTTTATTGAAATAGGATGAAACCCTTTTTTTTAAATTTTTGGCTTTTCCGACATACAAGATTTTCCCGTCTTTATCATAATATTGATAAACGCCAGGATTATCGGGTAAGGTTATAATTTGAAGTTCAAGAGGCCTCTGCATAATTACAAAATTAAACTATTGAGCTTAAAGTTTAAAATTCTTTTGAGTTTCTTCTTCAAAAAAAAGAGCCCTCTACAATGTAAAAGGCTCTTTTGTAAGATATATTTTTATTTGATCGAAAAGTATTCTGTTTGCAGTAAATGTGTTCTTTCGTCAAAAGCAAAATCTACATATTTAGCATCGTCTTTTTTAATGTCTACTTTTAATCGGCTTCTTCCTATTTCTTTTTTATCAGCATCGAAAGCTTTTAAAATTAAATCGCCTTTAAAATCATTTTTAGCAATTAAATAAATAGTAACTTTTTTCACTTTGTCTTCGCTAGAAGCATAAATTTTTTCGGCTTTGCAATCTTCAAAATTTACTTTAAAAGACGCTTCAGAAGTTACATTAGATTGATTGATGCTTTTATTCATTCCAGAATTTATTCCTTTTATCACATCTCCAACACCTTTCGATGCACTTTCTGCTGCAGATTTTCCTTGTTCCTGAAGCGCTTTTCCAGCACCTTCAATAAGTTTAGATTTTACAGCAATTACTTCATTTCCATCATCTTCTGCTTCTTTCATTTTTTCTTCTTTGCTCATGCACGAAACCATAAGCGCCAATGCACTAAATAATATTAGAGTCTTTTTCATTCTTTGGTAAATTGGTTATTATTTTGTTATATAGGAATTTGTGTATTAAATCCAAAAGTATGAATTTAAAATATAATTTCTATATTTAGATTTTATAATTCTACATGAAAAATAGTGCCCCATTGGTTATTTTTGGCGAATCGATTTTGCCGGGAGAACACAGAACTATAAACGTCGAAATTGCCCGACTGCATACTACAACCAAGTTGAATATTCCTGTTATTGTCCGCCGTTCCAAGCATGAGGGGCCGACTGTTTTATTTTCTGCCGGAATTCATGGCGACGAAATTAACGGTGTTGAAATCGTTCGCCAGATCATCAGTAAAAAAATAAACAGGCCTGCTCGCGGTACAATAATTTGCATTCCAGTAATCAATATGTACGGTTTTGTAAATAAATCTCGAGAATTTCCAGATGGACGTGACTTAAATCGTGTTTTTCCAGGAAGTAAAAAAGGCTCTCTTGCCAGCCGATTTGCCTATCATATTGTCGAAGAAATTTTGCCAATTTTAGATTACGCAGTCGATTTTCATGCAGGAGGCGCCAGCCGATTTAACGCTCCGCAAATTAGAATTACGGAACACAATCCGGAATTGAAAGTTCTGGCCGATATTTTTAATGCGCCTTTTACACTTTACTCCAAAAATATAAATGGTTCTTTTAGAAAAACTTCTGAAAGCGCCAATGTAAAAATGTTGCTCTTTGAAGGAGGAAAATCTTTAGATATCAATAACGAAATTGCTAATCAAGGCGTTTTAGGAACAAAACGTTTGCTTCATTATTTGGGAATGTTAGATTCTAAACAAATTATGGAACCGGCATTAACACCTTCAATTTACATTAAACAATCGGTTTGGCTTCGCGCAAAATGTTCGGGTTTGCTGCATGATTTTAATCTGATCGGAAAATTTGTAACCAAAGGAACTATTTTGGCCATTATAACAGATCCGTTTGGAAAGTTTGAACAAAAAATCAAAGCGCCGCACGACGGTTATGTAATTAATGCCAATCATTCGCCAATTGTTTACGAAGGCGATGCTATTTATCATTTATCTAAAACTCCAGACAATGCCGACGAGTAAAAAAGAACTTCGAATAGAATATAAAAATTTCAGAAAAGCACTTTCTTTTGATGAAGTAGAAGAGAAGAGTCTCGCCATTGCCAATCAATTGATCCAAATGCCAATTTGGGATAAAATCTATTATCATGTTTTTCTTCCGATTGAAGAACAAAAAGAAGTCAATACCGAATACATTTTGCATTTGCTTTCTGGAAAAGACAAAGAAATTTTAGTTTCTAAAAGTGATTTCGAAACCAGAAAAATGACGCATTTTCTTTTAACGGATAATACTAAAATCAGAAAAAACGAATATAATATTCCAGAACCAGTTGACGGAATCGAAGTTCCTTCTTCTAAAGTTGAAGTGGTTTTTGTTCCGCTTTTGGCTTTTGATGTTTTTGGAAATAGAATTGGTTACGGAAAAGGTTTTTATGATAAATTCCTTGCCGAATGCAAACCTGAAACCTTAAAAATTGGACTTTCTTTTTTCGAATCTGTAAACCAAATCGATGATGTTTTCGAATCTGATATCAAATTGGATTATTGCGTAACACCAGAGAAGATTTATAAGTTTATTTAAAATCCACAATCTTTTCCATACAGAATTGTAGAGACGCACTGCGGTGCGTCTCTACAATTTCCTGTTTTTACAAAAATCAAAAAAAATATTTCCTCGCTGAAAGCCTATAAGACAAGGGATTCCAATTTTATTTTCTCGTAAGAAAAGTATTTTTAATTTTTTTGGCACGATTTTGCATACTCGAAAAATTGCAAATAATCACCTCTAGTACATCCGGAATGCTAGTCCTTATTTGAAGCCAATAACCTATTTATTAATTTTTAAAAATTTACTTTATGAGAAATCTTAATTTCTTTATGATGGCATTCCTTGTACTTACTATTTTCAGCTGTAAGAAAGCTGATTACGCTACAGCAGAGTATGCAGATTCTACCGCAGTTGCGGTAACAACGACTGATTTAGAGGAAAATTATATTCCTGACGCTAATACAGAGAGCTACGCAGAATTAGAAGAAAATCCGTTTGAATCTCCACTAAAAGAACCTCTTTCTACTTTTTCTATCGATGTTGATAATGCATCGTACACCAATATTCGCAGATTTATAAATGAAGGACAAAAAGTTCCAAAAGACGCAGTTCGTGTTGAGGAAATGATCAACTTCTTTAAATACAAATATCCGCAGCCAGATGGCGAACATCCTTTTTCTATAAACTCAGAATACAGCGATTGTCCCTGGAATAAAAACAGCCGATTGCTAAAGATTGGTTTGCAGGGAAAAGACGTACCAATGGCAAATTTGCCGGCTAGTAATCTAGTTTTTTTAGTTGATGTTTCGGGGTCGATGGATGAGCAGAATAAATTGCCATTGTTGAAAGAATCGATGAAAATTCTAGTGAAAGAGCTAAGAAGCATTGACAAAGTTTCGATTGTAGTTTATGCAGGATCTGCAGGAGTAGTTTTAGAGCCAACTTCTGGCGATAATAAAGATGAAATTATAGATGCTTTTGACGATTTACATGCAGGAGGAAGCACGGCTGGAGGAGAAGGAATTGAATTAGCGTACAAATTAGCGCAGCAAAATTTTATCAAAGAAGGAAATAATAGAGTAGTGATAGCTACCGATGGTGATTTTAATGTTGGCGCTTCGTCTGATGATGATATGTTGAAATTGATAGAACAAAAAAGAGAATCTGGAGTTTTCTTAACGGTTCTTGGATTTGGAATGGGGAATTACAAAGACAGCAAAATGGAAATCTTGGCTGATAAAGGAAATGGAAATTATGCTTACATCGATAACATTCAAGAAGCAAATCGTTTTCTTGGAAAAGAATTTAAAGGCTCTATGTTTGCTATCGCGAAAGATGTAAAAATCCAAATCGAGTTCAATCCGAATCATGTTCAAGCGTATCGATTGATTGGTTATGAAAACCGAAAATTAAAAGCTGAAGATTTTAAAAATGACAAAATTGATGCGGGTGAATTAGGTAGCGGACATTCGGTTACAGCTCTTTACGAGATTGTTCCGACTGGAGTTGACAGTGATTATGTTCCTTCGGATTTAAAATATACTAAAACGCAGAAAGCGACTGGAAATCATAGTGATGAGTTGGCAACAGTGAAATTTAGATATAAAAAACCTGATGGCAACAATAGTATTGAAATTGTAAATGTAATTGCAGATAAGAAAACGGACTTAGAAAACAGTTCTCAAGATTTCAAATTCACAACGGCTGTTTCTTGGTTCGGATTAAAATTGCGTGAATCAAAATATATCGCAAACAGTTCAAGTTCTGATATTAAAAGATTGGCGAAATCTGGTTTGTCAAATGACGAAGAAGGTTACAGATCTGAATTTGTACGATTGATTGATGCGGTGAATTAATCAGTAAATTACAAAAAATGAAAATCCCAAATTCCAAAACGAGATTGGAATTTGGGATTTTTAAATTTAAATATTTCTAAGATTTTATTTAACCTCTTTAATTGTCGAAGAATCAATCCAACCTTGAGTTCCGTCTGTTAGTTCGATTTTTTTCCAGCCTGCAACGCTTTCTAAAACATAGACTTTAGCTCCTTCGTGCAGTAAAATAATTCCGGTTGAAGATTTTTTAGGTTCATGTCTCACTTGACTTAATTCAGAAAAAACTATGGCTACACGATCGTTTTCAAAATGGCTTTTCTCAGACATTCCAGCTGAAATGCTTAAAGCAAAAGCAACTAAAATGATAAACATTCCCACAAAATAAATTCTTTTTGCAAGTGTAGCGTTTGAGAAATAATATCCAATAAAACTCAATAAGAATACAAAACCAAGTGCTACAGAAATTTTAGCCCAAGTATTATAATCAAAAATAGAAGTAAAGTTCTGAATCAACTTAGCAAAACCTACTTTCGGAACTTCTTTAATTTCGTCAATCGTTAGTTTTTTGGCGAATTTTAAATTGTTTAAAGTCTCTGGATCATTTGGTTTCAAAACCAGAGCTTTTTCATAATTATAAATCGAAGGCGCAACTTGATTTAGTTTATAATAACAGTTTCCCAAATTGAAATAAACTTCAGCAGAATGTAATTTATCTTCTTTGATGATGTTTTCATAAACCTGCGCAGCTTCTTTATATTGTCCCTTTTGGTACAACGCATTAGCCGATTCAAAGCGCCCTTGCGCAAAGAAAACCTGCGAGATTAATAAAAAAAGATATAGTATGTTTTTCATTTTCTTTTATAATAAGATTTTCAACTTTTCGAACTTAAATTCGACTCAATCTAAATCAATTTCTTAGCGAACTTTGCGGTAAAAAAATTAAACAATCTGTTTTTCTAATTCAGAAATAATCAAAACAGCTTTATCATAATCCTGCTGAATTGAAGCGCTTGATGCCGGTGCATAACGTGCAAATTCGCAGTTTTCAGTAAGAGAAATAAAATTCTGAACCGTTTCTGGATTTGCATTTCTAGACAACAGCAATTCTCTAATATTGTCTTTACTCATTTCTGAAGTCTCAATATGCAGTTTTGCTTTCAAGAAATTATGCATTGCTTTTTCAAGTGCGATATAGAACGGCTCTTTGTTGTTAAGATGTTTCTTCGCTTGCGATAAATATTTTTTCGCCAGCTTATTGTTCATTCTAATTCTATTTCCAGTAACATCACTATCCATAGCCTCTTTTTTCTTTCTAGCTAAAATGATAATCGGGATAATGATAAACGGTGCAAACAACAACCCTAAATACAAACTAGAATCGTAAAAATCATTTTTAGCAATCGGAATTAATGCTGTTCTAGATTTAATATTTTTGAAATGATCCGCTGATGCCATAGCATTTTTAGAAGCCGATGCGCTTGGATTTGCTTCCGCAGGCGTTGGTCCGTCCAAAACATCAACCATAATTTCTTTCGAAGTGATGGTTTTATAAGTGCCAGTGCTCAAATCAAAATAAGAAAACTGCATTGGTTTTATCGCGTATTTTCCTCGGTATTGCGGTACAATAGTGTATTTGTCTGTAATTCTTCCAGACATTCCGCTTAGTGAAGTCGTTACTTGTTCGTCGTGAACAGGATCGTACATTTCTAATGCATTTGGAACAACCGGTTTAGGAAGCGTAAATAACTTCATGTTGCCAGTTCCTTGTGCGCTTACGATTAAGTCAAGACCTTCACCGTTTTTAAGTGTTGTTTTTGACGGAGTAACAGTAAAATTTAATCTTCCGACAGCACCAGTAAATCCTTCTGGTTTTGTGCTTTCAGGAAGCGGTCTTACATTGATTGTTTTTGCTCCAGCAGAAACCACTTTGTTATCTTCTGTAATAATCATTTGACCAAACATATCACGGCGATTTGTTGGCAATTGCACGCCAATATCTAGTGAAAGTGGTTCAATAGTAAGTCTTCCTGCTTTCTGAGGATATAAAATGGTTTTTTTCAGGATAACATAATAACATCTTTGGCCTTGGAAATTTCCTTCTTCGATTGCCAATTGTTTGATGTCAATGTTCTGATTCCAGAAATCATTGTATTTAGGTTTTGCCAATTCTTTAAAACCTGTAACTCCAATATTATTGAAATACAATTTGTAAACAGCTGTAATTGGCTCGTTTAGATACGGATTTGTTTTTGAAATTTCGGCAACAAGAGTCAATAACTCATTTCCAGATCCTGGAGGTCTGTCACTTGGATCTCTTTCTTGAGCCACGGCATTGGTCACCGTAACCTTTATCGGATTTGTTTTGTAAACCTGACCATTGAATTCGATTGCTGCCTGCTTAATTGTGACAGCTCCTTTTCTCTCAGGCTGTAAGATGTAAGAATATATTTTTTGAAAAGAGCTTCGTCCGTTTATCCAAGACTGACTAATCTGTTGGCTTGGCCCTGCAACCATTTTGAATCCCTCAAAAGAAGGCTGTTCGAAATTATCTCCGTCGACATTCATGATGAAATCTACACGAAGTCTTTCGTTTAGTCCAAGTGTGTTCTTGCTGACTCTGGCCTCAAATTGCACCTGAGCCATTAGTCCTTGAAAAGTGAGTAGAAATAGAATTAAATATCTTTTCATTACTTGTTTAATCGTTGTTTTTAATGTTTAATCGTTTAAACGTCATTTTGTTTAATCGTATTGTTCGGATCAAATAAACAAATTAACGGTTAAACGATTAACCAAATTTTACCAGTCTTTTTCTGTTTTCTTAGGATTAGTTTTAACTTTCTGAGCGTTTACTTTGTCCTGAATTTTCTTTTCTTCATTGTTTACCGCATCTAGCAAATTCTGAACACGCTCTTTTGATATTCCTCCAGGTTGTGGTTTTGGCTCTCCTTGATTGTCAGATTTGTCATCTTTCTTCGGATCGTTTTTACCATCTTTTTTGTCTTTGTCCTGGTCGCCTTTATCGTCTTTTTTATCCTTGTCTTTATCTTTATCCTTGTCCTTGTTTTTGTCTTTATTTTTATCCTTATCCTTGTCTTTGTCCTTGTTTTTATCTTTATTCTGGTCGTTTTTAGGAGGATTCTCTTTTAGTTTTTGTTTGGCGTAAGCATAATTGTAACGTGTTTCGTCATCGGTTGGATCGTTACGAAGAGCTTGTTTGTAAGCTTCAACCGCTTGCGTATAATCTTTCTCTTTCATGAAAACGTTCCCAAGGTTATGGTAAGCTTTATGTTTTTCAGGTCTTGTTTTGGCATTTTTTATTGCTTTCGCGTAAGCAAATTTAGCTTCCGAAACTTGATTTTGTCTATAAATGGTATTACCTAAATTATAAGGAGCTGTTGATCGTTTCGGAAATTTAGATTCCGAAATTCTATAGTTTGCCTCAGCATCGACAAATTTATTCTGTTTATATTCTTCGTTACCAGCAGGCAACGTTTTATCTTTCTCTTGTGCAGAAACTGCAAAAGAAATGGTTAGTAAAATATAAAGGATTAAATTTTTCATTCTAATTTTGTTTTTTGTTTGCCACGAATTTGCTTCGCCTGTTCATATCGTTCGAGTCGCCAATTGGCACTAATTAATTTGGTTCTTATTATTTGAATTTCACAAAACTTTGCAATTTGTTTTCGTGTAAATTCGAGCAATTAGTGGCTAACTTTTTTATTTCTTTTCATTAAATAAATCCAACTCTTTGATCCAGTTTGTTTTTCTTTCCAATAAGAAAATGTCTAGGAAAAGCAATAAAAATGCAAACCCGATAAACCATTGAAACTGCGATTGAAATTCGGCCATTTGTGTAGCTTCAAATTCTGTTTTCTGAATATTGTTTAAAGCATTTTTCACATATTCTAAAACTTCTTTTGTACTTCCGCCGTAAACATAACCACCTTTTGTTGCTTTTGCAATAGTTTTTAAACCTTCTTGATTTAATTTGGTGATTACGGTTTCTCCGTTTTGATCTTTTTGGTATCCTTTAACAACGCCATTTTCTTTTAACGGAATTGTTCCTCCTCTTTCTGTTCCAACACCAATTGTAATGATTTTCATTCCTAATTTATTGGCTTCTTCTGCGGCAGCAGATGCACCTTCAGAATGATCTTCACCATCAGAAATTAGGATCAATAATTTGCTGGTTTTGCTTTTTTCATCAAAATAAGTCGAAGACAATTTGATTGCTTCATCCAAAGAAGTTCCTTGAGATGAAACCATTCCTGGACTCATACTTTGCAAGAACATTTTGGCAACGCTATAATCTGATGTAATAGGTAAAACTGGGAAAGCGCTTCCTGCATACGCTACGATTCCGATTCTATCGCTTCCTAATTGGTTAATGATTTGCGAAACCAATTGTTTACTTTTATCTAAACGGCTAGGAACAACATCCTCAGCAAGCATACTTTTAGAAACATCGACAGCAAAAACTATATCAATACCTTCTCGTTTTACGGTTTCCATTTTGGTTCCAATCTTCGGATTTACCAAACCAATAATCAAACAAGTAAGCGCCAAAAGAATCACGACAATTTTTAAAACAGGTTTAAAAACTGATTTCTCAGGGCTCAATCTTTTTACCATTTCCAAATCACCAAATTCGCGTTGCGTTCTTCTTTTCCAATACATATTGAAAAGGAAAATACATACCACAATTGGGATAAGTAATAAGAGATATAAATATTTTTTTTCGTCTAATTCCATTTTTTAATTCTAGTTTTCAGTCTCACTTTTCAGTCTCAGTTCCAGCTATTAACTGTAAACCGTGACTGCGACTAAAATATTAAATAAAGCTTCTGTAAACCGTATTTCTTAATCCAACTTCAAGCAATAACATTAAACCCGCAAATAAGACAAAAAACCTGTATTTTTCGTCATAATCGTAGAATTTCAATTCCTGAATTTCTGTTGTTTCCAGTTTATTAATTGACTTATATATTTCTGCTAATTTATCATTGCTTGTTGCTCTAAAATAAGTTCCATCGGTTTTTCTAGCGATGTTTTTCATTAGCTTTTCATCGATTTCAACTTTTTGCATTTTAAATAAGAAACCACCATTTGGAGCGTATGCGTATGGAGATTCTGCCATTCCGTTACTTCCAAGACCAATCGTGTATACTTTAATTCCATATTGTTTTGCAATATCAGAAGCTGTTTCCGGTTCAATAAAACCAGCATTGTTGACACCATCGGTAAGCAGAATGATAACGCGGCTTTTTGCTTTACTATCTTTTAAACGATTTACAGCAGTTGCCAATCCCATTCCGATTCCAGTTCCGTCTTGTAATGTTGTATCGTATTTAATTCCTTTTATCGCTTCAAGAATAATCGCTTTATCACTTGTAACTGGCGTTTTGGTGTACGCTTCAGAAGCATACAAAACCAATCCGATTCTGTCGTTTGGTCTTTCTTCAACGAAATCTGCAGCAACTCGTTTTAAAGCTTCCATACGGTTTGGCTTTAAATCTTTTGCCAACATAGAGCCAGAAACGTCAATTGCCATTACAATATCAATTCCTTTTGTTGTTTTAGTCTGATTGCTGATATCTACAGTTCTTGGTCTTGCTAAAGCTATAATTAATGCGCTTAAAGCTAAGATTCTAAAAACGTATAAACAAGGTTTTAATTTTGTAAGCAATGATTCGCTGTTCTGAAAACCTGCTGTCGAACTCATTTTTAAAGTAGCCGACTGCTGGTTGCGTTTCCAGAAAAACCAAATTACTGCAATCGGAATTAATAGAAACAACCAAAGAAATTCTGGATTTAAAAAAGTGATCTTGCTCATTAGTTGCCTGCTCTTTGAAGTTCAACAGAATTTAATATTCGGGTCGTGATTTCATTAGCATAAGTATCGCCCTCTTCGTGTAAAATCATAATTTGCTGTAAACCTTGATCTTGTTTGAAAAGAAGTAATTCGTAATATGCTTTTGTACTCGTTTTAGTTGCAGGATTAAGAACTGTCATTGTCCCGTAGCCTTTTACTCCCTGAATACCTTCGTTAGTTTGAAAATCTTCTTGTTTTACAATAATATTTTGTCCGCCTTGAGCCTCAATAATTTTTATAGTTCCTTCTAAGGTTTTATTTAAATCAATATCGGTTGGCTGTTTAAATTTAGACGTTGAAACGGTTACATAAAAATTGTCAATCATGCTTCCGTATGCAAAAAGCTGCATTTCTTTAATTAGTGCCATTGCTTCTTTTGGAAGTGTTTTTTGCGCGTCCATTCTTTTTAAAACCTTTGGAGTTTCAATGATAACTGCAGGACTTCCGTAAGCGCTTTTTACCCATTCACCTTCTAATAATTCTTTAGAAGGATGACCAATTACATTGTCTTTTACATAATTGAAGCCTTTGGTGACAACAAAGAAAGTCGTTGTAGCAAACAATAAAAGTATAGTTGCAGCAACAGCGTAACCAATTCTGGCATTACGTTTTTTGCGCAGTTGTTCTTTAATTTGTTTTTGTCTTTGCGCTTCATTCAATAATTGATCTTCAATTTCCTCTGGAACTTCAGTTGGAATTGCATTGTCAAGAGTTAAAATTACTTTCTGAATTTTATTTCTATCATCTGTAATTTCAAAATCAAGCGGTTTAGATTTCGCAAATTTTACCAAATCGGCTTGACGTAAAACACGCTCAAGGTTTTCAACCGTTTCTGGCGTAAGCGTCATTTTCTTTTTGGTAGAGGCTTCTCTAATTGCTGTAATTAACTCAGAAGTTGTACTTTCCATTGCTGGAATATGAATCGCTTCTTCAATATAATTTCTCGCAATATCTGTCAGTTCACTATAATATTCTTTGATTTCTCCTTTTTGAACAAGTTCTTTTGACTCCAGATTGTTCAATAAACTTGTCGCTTTTTCGATAGGAGTTTTATAAACTTCTTCTTCGATTTTTTTCAACTGACGTTTTTTAACATACCAGTAAACGAAACCTCCAATTCCTAAAATTGCTAGAACTATTAAAGCGTAAATCCACCAATTTCCCATTCCTTCATCAACAGAAGAAATATCTTTGATGTCGTATATTTTTTGCTGTAAAGTATCGACTTTTACGGCAGCTACTTCAACTTTAATTGAATCAGTGTAGAAAGGCTTTTTATCGATTAAAATCTTGATGCTCGGAATTGTATAACGACCAGAATCAAACTGCGTTAAACCATATTTTTTGATAAGTTCGTAATTAGTCGCATCTTTCTTAACTGTATCGATTGGATAAGACTGAATTACTTCTAACGGACCAATATTTTTAAGTTTAGGAAATTCAACTTTTGATGTTGAAGTCACAACCGTTTTAAGCGTCAGTTTGAACTCAGCACCAATTTTGTTTTTGGTCGTATCAATACTTGTCTCTACTTGTTTCTGCTGCGCAAAAATCATAGTAGAAAAAAGCAATAAAAATATATAAAGTTTAAATTTCATTTGATTAACGATTGAAGATTAACGATTTTCGATTTTTGATTTTTCTTAGGATTGTCAATAGTTTTCTAAAATTGTAATCTTTAATTTTTATGAATTGATTTTTGATGTTTTAATGCTGGATACAAAAATTGAAATCAATTGATTTGCTTCTATTTTTACTTGCATTAAACCTTCACGGTCTGTTGATAAATTTGCTTTTTCTATAATTTTTAAACATACAAATGTTTCTCTTAATTCTTTTAAACAAATTCCCATTTTATGAATAAAATCTTTTTTGCTTTCTGCACTTTGCGCTTCTCCGTAATTCAAAGCTGGCGATGTTCCTGATCTAATTATTTGTCCCGACAAATGATTTCCTGCATAATTTTTCTCAAACTTACTTGCTATAATTATAATTGTTGCAGCAAAATCAATCAATCTATTTTCTAATTCTTGTTTAGTCATTTTTAAATACTTCCTTAATCATAAATCATTCAACATCATAAATCAAAAATCGTTAATCAAAAATCAAAAATCTCTATCTCGATTTGAAATAGCCTAATAGTTTAGTAACGTAATTTTCATCAACTCTGGTATTGACAATTCCTGCTCCAGATTTACGGAAAGTATCTTTAAAGTAATTCAGCTTTTCTTGATAATGTTTCTCGTAGTTCATTCGAACAGCTTTCGAACCTGTATCTACCAATTGAATTTTTCCTGTTTCGGCATCTAGCATGTGAACCATTCCTAAATTTGGAATTTTTTCTTCGCGAATGTCGTACACACGAACACCTGTAATGTCATGTTTTTTAGAAGCAATTTTTAATGTATGCTCATAAGAATCAGACATGAAATCGGAAATCATAAAAATGATGGCTTTCTTTTTCTGGGTTCCAGATAAAAATTTCAAGGCTTGCGCAATGTCGGTTTTTGGGCTTTTTGGTTCAAATTCGATCAATTCACGAATGATGCGAAGCACGTGCGAACGTCCTTTTTTTGGCGGAATATACAATTCTACAGTATCAGAAAATAATATTAAACCAATTTTGTCATTATTTTGTGTAGCCGAAAAAGCCATCGTTGCCGCAATTTCGGTTACGATGTCTTTCTTGAATTGATTTTTAGACCCAAAAGATTCCGAACCCGAAATATCGACCATTAAAACCATGGTTAATTCGCGTTCTTCTTCAAATACTTTAACGTGAGCTTCGTTGTAGCGTGCGGTTACATTCCAATCGATGTTACGAATATCATCTCCGTATTGGTATTGACGCACCTCGCTAAACGTCATTCCTCGTCCTTTAAATGAAGAGTGGTATTCTCCCGAAAAGATATGATTACTCAATCTTTTGGTCTTGATTTCTATTTTCCGTACTTTTTTTAAAAGCTCTTTTGTATCCATTTCTTTAGTTTTCAGTCGCAGTTTTCAGTCGCAGTTTATTGTAATGTGTTTACTGTGACTGAAAACTGAAAACTATTTTTAAGGTACCTCAATCTCGTTAACGATTTTGTTGATAATGTCTACAGAAGTAATGTTTTCTGCTTCTGCTTCGTAAGTGATTCCAACTCTGTGACGTAATACATCGTGAACAACTGCACGAACGTCTTCTGGAATTACATAACCACGACGTTTGATGAAAGCATAACATTTTGCGGCATTAGCCAAGTTGATACTTCCACGAGGAGAAGCTCCAAAACTGATAAGCGGTTTTAAATCGGCTAATTTGTATTTTTCTGGGTAACGTGTAGCGAAAATAATATCAAGAATATATTTCTCGATTTTTTCGTCCATATAAACTTCACGAACAGCTTCCTGAGCACGTAAAATCTGATCTACAGATACTACAGGATTTACTTTTTCGTAAGTTCCTTTTAAGTTTTGACGAATTACAAAACGCTCTTCGTCAATTTTTGGATAATCAATAACGGTTTTCAACATAAAACGGTCAACCTGTGCTTCAGGAAGTTGGTACGTTCCTTCTTGCTCAACTGGGTTTTGTGTTGCTAATACTAAAAACGGACGATCTAATTTGAAAGTAGTATCACCAATAGTAACTTGTTTCTCCTGCATCGCCTCTAATAACGCTGACTGAACCTTTGCAGGCGCACGGTTAATCTCATCGGCAAGTACGAAATTGGCGAAAATTGGTCCTTTTTTAATTGAGAATTCGTTTGCTTTAATATTGTAAATCATGGTTCCGATAACATCGGCAGGTAATAAATCCGGCGTAAACTGGATACGGCTGAAAGATCCTTGAACCGCTTGAGAAAGCGTGTTAATGGCTAAAGTTTTTGCCAGACCAGGAACTCCTTCCAATAAAATATGCCCTTGTCCAAGTAATCCGATCAATAGACGCTCGACCATATGTTTCTGACCCACAATAACTTTGTTCATTTCCATTGTAAGAAGGTCTATAAAAGCACTTTCTCTCTCAATTTTTTCATTTATCGCTCTAATGTCTAAAGTCGTTGTATTTTCTTCCATATAAATATTTTTAAAACCTTGATTTTTACGCCTAATTTTTGAGAGTGCAAATTGAATATTTTTTGAGAAGTAAGATGTTAAAGAATGGTTAAAACTTCGACCAAAGACCTAATTTTAAGGACTAATTGTGAATCTATTTTTATATTTTTAAGAACTTTGATGATTATGTTTTATGAAAGCATAATTATTACCAAAAATAACGCATAACTATTATGAGCAAAACAGTCTTATCGCCTATAATTTCGGGCACTATGAATTGGGGAGTTTGGGATAAAAACCTTACAACCAAAGAAATGGAAAGCATGATACAGGTAAGTATCGAAAACAAAATTACGACTTTTGATCACGCGGATATTTACGGTTCGTATACGACCGAAGCCGATTTTGGAAAAGCCTTTCACGCAAGTAAAATTGATCGTGAAAAATTACAATTAATTACCAAGTGCGGAATTCAGATGATTGCTGAGAAACGTCCTGAAAACAAAATCAAACATTACGATTATTCTAAAGACTACATTATTAAGTCGGTAGAAACTTCTTTGAAGAATTTAAAAACAGATTATGTAGATGTTTTTTTACTTCACAGACCAAGTCCGCTAATGCAGGCTGATGAAATTGCAGAAGCAGTTGAAAAGTTAAAAGGAGAAGGAAAAATTATTGATTTCGGACTTTCGAATTTTACAAGTTCGCAAACAGAATTAATTCGTCAGAAAACAGAAATTAGTTATAATCAAGTGCAATTTTCTGCAACGCATTACGATGCAATGCTAGACGGAAGTTTAGATTACATGCAGACAAACGGAATTCGTCCTTTATCATGGAATCCGCTTGGGACTGTTTTTAGAGAAGATACGAAACAGACTCGCCGTTTGAAAAAACTGTTTTCTACTTTATTAGAAAAATATCACTTAGGTGCAGACACGCTTTTATTGGCTTGGATTTTAAAACATCCAGCAAAAATAATTCCGATTGCGGGAACAGTAAATATTGCAAGAATTCAATCTTTATCAAAAGCAATTGAATTGGAGATGGATACAGAAGATTGGTTTGCTATCTGGACAGAAAGTATGGGCGACGACGTGCCTTAATTTTTAAGTGTTCAGTCGCAGTTTTTAGTTTTCAGTTTCGTTCTGAAAAAAAATAAACACATAGAAACATAGAATTTTTTGCTTGTAAAAAGAAGCTTTTAGCGTTTCACTTTCACATAGCTATGTGAATTGATGTAAAATGAAATGCTTTTTTTAGATAAAGTTGAACTATGTTTCTATGTGTTAAAACAAAATATTTACAATGAAAAAAACAGTTTTAATTACTGGTGCTACAAGCGGAATTGGAAAAGCAACCGCTCAGATTTTAGCAAAAAACAATTATAAAGTGGTGCTTTGCGGAAGACGTTTAGACCGTTTAGAAGAACTTCAAAAAGAACTTTCTGCTTTTACAGAAGTGCATTCTTTGGCATTTGATGTTCGTGATAAAGAAGATGTGCTGCAGAAAATTGGTTCTTTACCAAATGATTTTGCTACAATCGACGTTTTAATTAATAATGCAGGAAATGCTCATGGTTTAGATCCGATTCAAAATGGAAATTTAGACGATTGGGATGCCATGATTGATATTAATGTGAAAGGACTTTTATACGTTTCAAAAGCGATAATCCCGCAGATGGTTGAAAGACAATCTGGACATATTATCAATATTGGTTCGACTGCTGCAAAAGAAGTTTATCCGAACGGAAATGTATATTGCGGTTCTAAACACGCTGTTGATGCAATTACTGCTGGAATGCGAATTGATCTAAATCCGTTTGGAATTAGAGTTGGTGGAATTCACCCAGGAATGGTGGCGACAGAATTCAGCGAAGTTCGTTTTAAAGGTGATGTCGAAAGAGCTGCAAATGTGTATAAAGGATTTGATCCATTACAAGCTGAAGATATTGCTGATATCATCCATTTTGTGGTTTCAAGACCGTATCATGTAAATATTGCCGATTTGGTTGTTATGAGTACAGCACAAGCGTCTTCGACAATTGTGAAAAAAAATATTTAAAAATTAGAGCGTTAGACTTCTTAGAAGTTGGATCTTTAGATTATCTTAGGAATCTGAAAATCATAAATCTAAGAAGTCTAAATTTCTAAGTAAGCCCAAAGAAGATGATTAATAAGCGCCTTTTAATTAAAAATCTCCTCGCTCATAATGACGAAAGCAGTTTTTATGATAAGAAAAGGCAATTGAATCTTCATTCGAGAGAAGGCAAAGGAAAGTTTCTAAAACACATTTGCGCGTTATCTAATTCTAACCCAAATAACAATTCTTATATTGTGGTTGGAGTAGAAGATCAAGATAATGAAATTGTAGGTGACGATTTCTTTGACGATAGTAGAATTCAGAATTTGGTCAATGCATTTTTAGAAAATCCTCCCAAAATTCAATACGAAAATGTCCCTTTTCCGAATCTTCCAAAAGATAAAGTAATCGGATTGGTTACCATTAAACCTAAAAGTAAAATCTCTTACTTTAAAAAAGGAATTCATACCATTCTTGCCAATAGTATTTTCATTAGGCGTGGTAGCAATTCGATTCCTCTGGAAGAACATGAGGAAATTGAAAAAAGCAATCAGAATACAGAAACGGTAATCGGAATTGAGAACAGTTCTCGAAACAGCATTCAGTATACTTTAGACGGTGTTATCGATTTTATGAATTTCAGGCATAAAGATATGTCGCCAAAATATCGAGTTTTTAAAGAATTATTTGTGATTTGTTGGGCTGGAGTTCCGAAAATAAATAGGGAAAAAACGTTTCTTTCTCGTGTTGATATTGAATTAATCAACGAGCAGATTAAGCTTTTTTATTCCGCGCAAGATGTGGTTACAATTCAATATAATGATGATACTTTTACCATCACAGAATATGTTCCGCTGGGGTTAAATGACAAAACGAGTTATTATCCTTTAGAAGAACAAACGATTCATTTTTTCGATAACGGTTATTATAAAATTGATCGTCAGATGCTTTTTCAGCCGCCTGAATTCAACCGAAAAATGTTGTACCATATCTACAATTCAAATATGGCTTTATTAGCAAAACTTCAAAAGGAAATTGCTTTGTCTGAACGCGAAATGAAAGATTTAGAAAATCTACCTTCAACTTTCATGATTTGCTATTTGAACGGATTTGAAGATGCCCGTCAAAAACTAATTGATGCGAAAATGCTTCTCAAACCGTATAAAAATATTTATTCTTCGTTTAAAGAAGCGCTGAGGGTTTTGCGTAAAATGAAGTATGATGTTCAATAAAGATTCTAAGGTTCTAAGATGCTAAGATTCTGAGTTTTTTCTGTAGAGACGCACTGCAGTGCGTCTAAAATTTTGTTTTTTTATTGAAAATTCAAATATTTTTGTACTTCTTCGTATGGGAATAACAATTCTTTTGGGCCGTCCGCGTACGATGCAGCTTCATATGAATTGTAATATAAAAGTAAGCCTGCAGAGGTGTAAAAAATGTTTTGAGGCAGTTGAAATTTATCGTTTTCAAACATTAAACCTGTCGCATTGATATTGGCTGTTTCTGGAATTTTATACTTTGCTCTGAATGTTTTTTCGGCGAAAGCCTTAAACTCTTTTTCGTTTTTAAATAACTTATTATTGAAAATGGTTTTTCCAGTTTTTTTATCGAATAATAACGAACGATAGCCCTGATAGCCATGAGCGCCACCAGTGAAAGTATAATGATCAATTTTAAGGTTTAAGATTTGGTCAGATTCAAATTCGACATTTCCGATTATTTTAGCTTCCCAGCCAAAAGTGTCATTTGGAAATTTTTGATGCATTTCTTCGTATGAAGCAATAAACGATTTTGCCAATGATTTGTAATCATCAACTTTTACCGAATCTTCTTCAAAAAAAACAATCTCTTTAATAACAGCAAAGGCTTTTTTATTGATGCTGTCTGATATTACTTTAATATTTTTAGCAATTGGAACTTCTATTGTAATTTTAGGGCAATCATTTTTGCATGGGACAGCAGATTTCTCTTCAAACGTTTCACTTTCAAATGAAAGCTCTTTTTTGCAACTTGTAAAAATCAAACACAAAAAGATTATAAATATGTAATTTTTCATATCAAAAAGTGTTAATTATCTACAAAGGTAAGAAGTTGTGTCCCGATAAAATAAATTAAGCGGTAAATTTGTAAAAGAATTAAGGAAATAAAATTTATAACTATATGAAATTCAATACAAAAGTAATACACGGAGGTCAGCATCATGATCCAAGTACAGGCGCTGTTATGCCGCCAGTGTATCAAACTTCAACATTTGTACAAACAAGTCCAGGGAAACCTTTGGCAGATTACGAATACAGCCGAGCTTCAAACCCAACACGTACAGCTTTGGAAGACGCGCTGGCTAGTATTGAAAACGGAACTCGCGGATTAGCATTTTCTTCTGGTCTTGCAGCTACAGATTGCGTTTTAAGATCTTTTAAAGCTGGAGACGAAATCATTGCAATGGATGATTTGTATGGCGGAACTTACAGAATGTTCTCTCGCGTTTACAAAGATTCGGGTATTAAATTTCATTTTGTTGATATGACGAATATCGAAAAACTGAAAAGTTTAATCAACGAAAACACAAAATTAATCTGGGTAGAAACACCAACAAATCCGTTGATGAAATTGGCGGACATTCAAGAAATAGCAAAAATTACACAGGAGAAAAAAATCCTTCTTGCTGTAGACAATACTTTTGCAACGCCTTATTTGCAAAAACCTTTAGATTTAGGAGCTGATATTGTGATGCACTCTGCAACAAAATATTTGGGAGGACATTCTGATGTTATTGCTGGAGCATTAATTGTAAAAGATGAAGCGCTTGGAGAACAATTGCATTTTCAGCAATTTGCAACAGGAGCAACTCTTGGACCAATGGACAGTTTCTTGGTTTTAAGAGGAATTAAAACGTTGGCTTTAAGAGTTCAAAGACATTGCGAAAATGGAGAAAAAGTAGTTGAATACTTGAGTAACCATCCAAAAATTAAAACGGTTTATTATCCAGGTTTAAAAAATCATCCGTTTCACGAAATTGCTAAAAAGCAAATGAAAGCTTTTGGAGGAATGGTTTCTTTCGATTTTAAATCAGGAAAAAAAGAAGATTCTATTGCGTTTTTAGAAAAACTAAAAGTGTTCACATTGGCAGAGTCTCTTGGTGGGGTTGAATCATTGGCTAATCATCCAGCTTTAATGACTCACGCTTCTATTCCTGCAGATAAAAGAGCAGAAGTTGGTATTACTGATGATTTAGTGCGTTTAAGCGTTGGAATTGAAGATGCAGAAGATTTAATTGCTGATCTAGAGCAAGCTTTAGCTTAATAGGAAACATCCAAAAAATAAAATCCCAAATTCCAGAACTATTATCGGAATTTGGGATTTTTTATATTGTAATTTCTTTAGATTTAGAATTCTAAGTAATAGATATATCCAAAGTTAAACCAAACTTGCCAGTCATTAGATTTGTTTTCTTTGTAGATATCTTTATTAGGATTTAATCCGTCAATCCAATCTGAGTTATACATTTGGAAACGAGTTTCAAACATTAAGTCGCTCATTGTAGTTATTTTGTAATGAACTCCAACAGCAGCTGTTGCAGATAAAACTACGCCATTTTCTGAAGAAAATCCATGTGCACGTCCATCAGATGGAGTTAGGTATTTCCCTGGAGTAACATTAGGGAAAGTCATGTCACCTAAATTAGATCCAACTTTTGTTGAATAATAACTTACCTGAAACCCGACAGCTCCATACGGACTGAAGCCACCAATTGTGTTTTCAAAGTCGTGGATTTTCATAAAAGGAGAAAATTCTATTTGGCCTCCTAAACCTATTAGGTTAGTGCTTGCGTGCATGTTTCTTAATTGCTGCGCAAATAATCCATTAGGTTTTCTCTCAACCCATTCTCCGAAATGTTTTAAGGTAGTTCTACTAAATGATAGGTCAGATCTTACTTTAAAATGTTCTGTGAAATAATTTTCTCGATTATTATTGGCAGAAAAATTAATGAAGTGCATGATTCCGACGCCAAAACCGGTGTTTCCAACGTTTGTGTCGAAGTTGTGCCTTTCGCCAAAATCGGACTGTAATGTAACTGGTCCAGCGTAGATTCCGATCTCTTGGGCTAGTCCTTGCGCTGAAATAGCAGTTGATATGCCAAATAGAGCAAGTAATGTGAAAAATAGGGGTTTAGACATTTTTTAGGGCTTACAAATCTCGGCAAATATATAAAAAACATAATCGATTCAAAATATTAAATTGATGTATTGAAAAATAAGTAGCAAAATACTTAATTTACTAACTTTTAAAAGGTGATTTGCATGTAAACAGCTACATGTAAAATGTGTTTATTTAGAATGTTTGAAAAAAACACAAATCGTTTCAAAAAAGTGAAAAATATAACATCGAATCATTATTTGCTATATCTTTGTCAGTTAAAACGAAAACGTTTTCTTAAATATGATTTCTTATTTATATAAGAGTAAAGATTAAACCTAAATTATCTGAAAAATTTATTTCAAAGATGGAACAAAAAATAAATGAATTTATGGCTCTAATTGAGTCAAAAAATCCAAACGAGCCAGAATTTCTTCAAGCTGTTAGAGAATTTGCAGAAACAGTTATTCCATTTATTGCAGATCGTAAAAAATACGATGGGAAAAACTTGCTATTAAGAATTGCAGAACCAGAACGTTCTATAATCTTTAGAGTTCCGTGGGTAGATGATAAAGGCGAAATTATTGTAAATAGAGGTTTCAGAATTCAAATGAACTCTGCAATTGGACCTTACAAAGGAGGAATTAGATTTCACCATTCAGTAAACTTATCTGTTTTGAAATTCTTGGCTTTCGAACAAGTATTCAAAAATAGTTTGACTACTCTTCCTATGGGAGGTGGAAAAGGTGGTTCTGATTTTGACCCAGAAGGAAAATCTGATGCTGAAATTATGCGTTTCTGCCAATCGTTTATGACAGAATTATGTCGTCACATTGGTCCAGATCTTGACGTTCCTGCTGGAGATATCGGTGTTGGAGCTAGAGAAATCGGTTACTTATTTGGACAGTACAAAAGAATTAGAAATGAATTTACGGGAGTTTTAACTGGAAAAGGTTTGGCTTACGGTGGTTCATTAATCAGACCAGAAGCTACAGGATATGGTGTAGTTTACTTTACAGACCAAATGCTTCGTACAATTGGACACGAAATTAAAGGTAAAAAAGTCGCTATTTCAGGATTCGGAAACGTAGCTTGGGGTGTTGCCTTAAAAGTAAATGAATTAGGAGGTAAAGTAGTTACTATCTCTGGACCTGATGGTTATATCTATGACGAAGAAGGTATTTCTGGAGAAAAAATCGACCATATGGTTGAAATGAGAGCTACTGGAGATAATAGAGCAGAAAGATATTTAGAGAAATATCCAAATGCTATTTTCCACAAAGGGAAAAGCCCTTGGGAGGTAAAAGTAGATATCGCTATTCCATGTGCTACTCAAAACGAATTGAATGGAGACGATGCTCAGAAATTAATTGATAATGGTGTTCTTTGTGTAACTGAAGCTGCAAATATGCCTTCTACACTAGATGCTATTAAACTTTTCTTAGACAATAAAGTATTATTCGCACCAGGAAAAGCTGCAAATGCTGGAGGTGTTGCTGCTTCTGGATTAGAAATGACTCAAAACTCAATCCGTTTAAACTGGACTAGTGAAGAGGTAGACTTGAGATTGAAAGATATCATGGTTGGAATTCACAATCAGTGTAAAAAATACGGTGCAGAAGAAGACGGATATGTTAACTACGTAAAAGGTGCTAACATTGCCGGATTTGTAAAAGTTGCTGATGCTATGCTTGCACAAGGTGTAGTTTAAAATTTAATTACAATAATTACAAATACCCCCGTTATTCTTATAAAGATATCGGGGGTATTTTATTTGTACTAAAAATTAAATAAAATCACGTTTGTATTATATTTGTCTATTCGAATACATTAAATGATGAAAAAAGTATTTTTCTGCGGTTTGTTTTTATTTCTAATTCAGTTATGCGAGGCGCAGAGCAAATTGTCTTGGCAAGGATATTTTTCATTTAATGAAATAAAAGACATTTCAGAATCGGCTACAGATATATTTGCAGCTTCGGAAAACGCATTGTTTTCAAAAAACACAACTGCAAATATTCTAAAATCCACTACAACTGTTGACGGACTGTCTGGTCAGACAATTTCTGCAGTTTATTATAGCGAAGCATTCAAAAAAACAATTATCGGTTACGAAAATGGTTTGATGATTTTGATAAATGATGTCGACGGAAGTATTGTAAAAGTGGTTGATATCATTAATAAACAATTACCAGCAAATACTAAAAAGATCAATCATTTTATGGAAAATAATGGATTGATATATGTTTCTTGCGATTTCGGAATTGTTCAATTCAATCTTAAAACCTCACAATTTGGCGACACTTATTTTATTGGAGATAATGGAGCTGAAATCAGTGTTAGACAAACCACATTGTTTAACGGATTTATTTTTGCAGCAACTTCAACTGGGATTCGAAGAGCGGAGAGTACAAATGCTAATTTGATAGATTATAAGCAATGGTCGGTTGTAAATGCGGGAAGCTGGTCTGGTGTAGAGGCTTTAGATACAGAACTTATTGCGGTAAATGATTCTGGATATATTCATCGATTCAATTCAAGCACATTTGTGGGTTTTTCGCAATTGCCTCAAGCGGCTGTTGACATAAGAGCAAAAAATCATAATTTATTTGTTGCAACTGCAAATACGGTTTATGTATACAGTAATCAAATGGTGCTGAATCGCCAGATTACAAATTCTCAGGTTTTAGATAATACTTTGAATTTTAGCTGTGCAACAGCAGTTGGAAATCAGATTTTTATTGGAACAAAAGAAAAAGGTTTGTTTGTTTCTTCTTTAAACAACGCAACGGCTTTCGAAAATACTACACCTAGCGGTCCAGTGCGCAACAATATTTTTTCTATAGATGCGGGCACAAGTGTTCTGTGGGCTGTTTATGGAGATTACGATGCTGTGTATAACCCATATCCTTTAGATAGTTACGGAATGAGTCGATTTAATGCTTCTGGATGGTTGAATATTCCATATTCTGATGTTTTTGATGCAAAATCGATTACAAGAGTATATGTAAATCCTAATAATGAAAAGCAGGTTTATGCCGGTTCCTTTTTTTCTGGATTATTGAAAATTCAAAATGATGTGCCAACTCTTTTATATAATGAAGAGAATAGTGGTTTAGAGTCAATTACGACAGAAGGGCCAAACTATATAGATGTCCGAATTAATGCAACAACCTTTGATAAAACTGGAAATCTCTGGGTTACAAACAGTAGAATCAAAAACGGGTTGAAAGTTTTAAAAACAAATGGTCAATGGGGAAGCTATGCAATGACTTCAATTTTGGACGATGTAGAAGAAGAAAATTATTCGAGTATAGTTGTAGATCGTAATAATGTAAAGTGGCTTGGAACCTACAAAAATGGAGTTGTTGGATTTAATGAAACTACCAATACATTTAAAAAAATAACTGTAGGTGCCGATGCTGGTAATCTGCCAATTGCTGATGTTCGAACGATCGCTTTAGATACAAAAAATCAGCTTTGGATAGGAACAACAAAAGGTTTGAGAGTTTTGTCTAATGTCTCGAGTTTTCAATCAGAAAGTCAATTAAAAGCAAATCCGATTATTATAACAGAAGATGATTTGGCACAAGAATTATTATACGAACAATATATTACTTCTATAGCAGTCGACGGAGCAAATAATAAATGGATCGGAACTGCAGATTCGGGTGTTTTTATGGTTTCGCCGAATGGCCAGGAAACAAAATATCATTTTACAATAAACAATTCGCCACTTCCGAGTAACTATATAAATGACATTAAAATAAATCCTAAAACTGGTGAAGTTTTTATTGCAACCAACAAAGGATTGGTTTCGTTTGGCGGAATTGCAACTGAAGCAAATGACGATTTGAGTAACGTATATGTGTATCCAAATCCGGTGCGCCCGACGTATACAGGAACAGTCAAAGTTGCAGGATTAATTGACAAAGCGAATGTTAAAATCACAGATATCGAAGGAAATTTAGTCTACGAAGTAACAGCTTCTGGTGGAACAATCGAATGGGATACAACCGCTTTCGGTAAATATAAAGTCGCTTCTGGCGTTTATATGGTTTTTATTTCTGCAGAAGACGGAGGCGAAACTAAGGTCAAAAAAGTGATGATTATTCGATAGTATTTAGTCGCAGTCTCAGTTTGCAGAAACTTGAAACTTGAAACCAAAAAACAAAAATCTTTTGCAAGTCAAAACCAAAGCCATAGTAATTTCATCATTAAAATTTCAGGAAAAAAAGCTTGATCGTAAAATGCTTTACGCTTTCTAGCGGACTGAAATCTTATTTTGTGCGTGACGCTTTTTCTAGTAGAAAGGCAAGTCAGAAAATTGCTTATTTTCAGCCTTTTTCGATTTTAGAAATCGACGCCGTTCATAAGAATAAAGGAACTTTGGAGAATTTAAAGGAAATAAAAACTGCTGTTCCGTTTCAGACTATTCACACAGATATTGTCAAAAGTACGATGGTAATGTTTCTTTCTGAAATGCTGCATCATTCCATTCAAGAAGAAGAAAAAAATGAACAGCTTTTTCTTTTTTTAGAAACAGCATTGACTTGGCTGGATAATCATGACGAAATTTCTAACTTCCATTTAATCCTACTTTTAGAAATTACAAAATATCTTGGCTTCTATCCTGATGTCTCTGAAATCGATTTGCCTTTTTTTGAAATGAAGGAAGGAATTTTTACGGTTTTCCACACTGCAACAGCACTTTCCGAGCATGAAACCGCTTTGTTTAAAAAACTTATTGATTTAAAGTTTGATAACAGTCAAAAAGTCTTTCATGTGGTTGAAAGGCAAATATTGTTAAAAGTTCTGATTGGTTTTTATTCTTCTCATTTAGAGGGTTTTAAGCAGCCAAAATCGCTCGATATTTTGAAAGAAATTTTTTCATAACCACATTTCTATTTTTATATATTTGCTCAGTAATTTTTTATTAAAAATAATTTTCATTTTTTAGTAGGAAAGTACGTTCTCATAAATAAATATTGCCAATAATTAAAAAAAATCTACCATGAAGAAAATTACGTTTTCGATTATTTTACTTCTGTCGGTAACGGTTTCATCAATTGCCCAAAGAAAATATGATGAAATAGTTACAACAGAAAATGCTGTCCAAGATTTGGTGCAGAATGGAATTACGGGGGTTGTTGTCTTTAAAGAAGGCGGAACTATCAAAGGACTTGATCCTGAAACTAAAAAAGTTGTATGGACTTTAACTAAAGAAGATTTTGGAGGTAGATCAGTATTGGATATCGCAGGTGATACAGATCTTACAAAACTTTTTGCAGATAAAAGTACTTTAACTAATGTGCCTGGAAGCCCATATGTAGAAGCTTATCTTGAAAGTAAATACCTTATTATCAATACTGATACAGGTAAAATTGTTTATAATTCATCAAAAGAGTCTTTCTGGGTTACTCAGTCAGATTTTATTCCTGAAACAAACGAGTATTTGCTTACTTTGAAAAAAGATGGCGATATGGCAATTGCTTTATTGGATATGACAACTGGTGAATTAAAATGGAACACAACTGTTGATAAAGCAAAATCATTGTTTAGTTTTTCTTTCAAAGAGTCAGTAAACACTAACATTGCTACAGTACACGGATCAGTAATTTACTATTTATTGTACGGAAAATTATATTCTTTTGACAGAGCTACTGGAAAGTTAAACTGGAAAGGTGAAGAAGATTATTCTAAATTCTTTTTAACTCAAAACGATAAAAACATTGTTGTAGTAAACAATGCTGGAACTTTCTCTTCAAAACAATATTTAAATGTATTGAATACAGAAACTGGAAAAAGTATCTGGAAAGAATCTATCAAAACAAAGAGAGTTGTTTATCTTGAGGATTGGGGAACTAAAATCTTAGTGGCTCATTTTAGCGGATTTAACTTTTTCGATTTAAAAACGGGTGAAAAAATCTGGAAAAAAGATGCTCGTGGAGACGGTTTGAAAAGAGTAATTCCTATCGATCAAGATTTCTTATATGTTGCTGAAAACGAAATGATGTTGATCAACAAAGATGGAGAAAAACTTTGGAAAAAATTCATCGAAATCTCTGACGATAAAGAAGATCCAATTTACTACTTAGGTAAAGTTGGTGAAAAAGTAATGTACCTTACAGGAACTTACGGAAACATGGTAGATTATAAATCAGGAGTTAAACTTTGGAAACGTAATATTAAGTTTGAAAAAAGCCGTCCAGTTTTACCAACTTATGACGAAACTACAAATTCTTACTTAGTGTATAATGATGAGAAATTATACAAATTTGATCCAAGCATCAGCGATAAACCTGAGCCATTTGCTAAAGTAAATATCAAAAAAGAAAAAGAATTAAACAGTATCGAACAATTTCCTTGGGGAGTTGTGCTTTCTGGACCACTTGAAGTAATGGGTGTTAATATGGATGGTACAGTTAAATATCACCTTACATATACACAACCAGGAGAAGGAACAAGACGTCTTATAAAAAGTGCTGCAATTGTGGGAAGCATTGGTTTAGGAATTGGTTCAGGAGTAAGTTCTGTTAAAGGTGCTGATTTGACTATGACATATCGTGATGCTGATGGTAACATGAGAACAGTAGTTGCAAAAGGAGATCAGACAAATAAGGATCAGGCAAAAACTTATGCAGCTGGATCAGCGGCTTTAGGTATAGTAGCTGCTAAATTCAACACTCGTTTTAATGCAATGAAACAAAACAGAGACTTCTCTTATATTTTTGCAAAAGCAGATTCTGGAGAAAAAGTTTTGGTGAAAGTGAGTAAAGTTGATGGAGTTGAAGTTGATAAAATTATTTTCAACAACAACAAACCAATTTATGAAATTGACCCTGCAACTCAGAACATTTTTTATGTTTCTGATAAGTCAATTCAGATTTTCAACAAGAAAGAAAAATAAAAAAAAACACAGCCATCAGGATCTGATTCTGATGGCTTTTTTTTGCCTATGAAAAAAAGACTACTCCTTATTGCTTTGCTTGTAATTGGTTCAATTCAGGCGCAAGAAAAAATAAGCTCAAAAAAGAAGAAATTTTATATTCCAGTAATTAAGTATTCAGAATTTCCTGTGCTTGATAATGTATTGACCCAAACTGCCTTTTATCAGATGGACAAATCATTGCAAGAAGAAGAAGCCAATCTGAAAAAGCATTATTTTAATATCAACGGATTTATAAAAGATCCTGTAAATGGAAAGCTGAAAATCTATCTGACTTTTGCACTTCCTAGGTATACTACGACGCAAATCGATAGTACCTTTGATAAAAAAACAAATAGATGGACCTACGGTGCGCATTCGAATTATATTACAAACGTAAGATTGGATGTTAAGTATGGTGATAAAATGATATTGACTAAAGATTTTGGAGGTTCAGAATCGTATTCAATAAGTGTTGGAAATAGTTTGGGTACTATGAAAGTTGCAGCTTCAGAACATGATAAAAAAATCAGGGCTGCAGTTAGCGATTCAGATTATACAGATGATGGTTTTGAAAATGTTATTTATAAAACGGCAGGGAGAGTTCAGGATTTCCTAAATTATAAATTTGGATATACAACAGGTGAATCTAAAGAAAGATTTGAATTTGTAACCTCAAAAGGACATTCAGAATACACACAAATGCTGGCTTTCGAAACTGAGATTACTGCTCAAATGGAGAAAGTAACGCTTGAAAAAGGTCTTGATGAGAAATTGTTGGCTCCGCATTTACAATATCTGGAAAGTCTATTGGTTAAATATCCGCCTTCGCCTGCAAACGTAAACATTCGTTTTATTGTCACAAATAATTTAGCCGAGACTTATTTTTTACTTGAAAATAAAGAGAAAGCATTGCTTTATGCTAATTTATTAGTCGAAAATGATAAACAGGATTCAAGAGGTTCTTCAATTATTGAAAGGGTAAATAATGCCAATTTTGCTGATAAAAAAATTAGAAGTCATACCAATCGTTTTGCTGAACTTAAAAAGTTAGGGCTTAAAATAGAAGAAGAAAAAGAAGAGAAAAGGTTAGCATTTTTCGAAAAAATCCAACAGCAGGACGCTGAGTGGGAAATCGAAAAATCGAATCGTGAAGTTTACTTGGAAAAGATCAAAACGCAAAGACATAATTTGCTTGATTCTGTACCGTATCAGTTAAATGCAAATCTTTTGGCAAAAGTAATCGATAATCTTGGAGGAAGCCAAGCACTAAAGAAAGTGGAAAAAGCACATTTACTTTCTAAGATTTCGATAGAAGGGACAAAAATCCCTCAAACAGAAGAAAAATGGGCAACAAACACGCATTATCTTCTTAAGAAAAAAATGCCTGAAGCGTATTACGAAATAGTGAATGGTCCAGAAGCTTGGAGTCATGATGATCGCGAAACAGGTGTAAATGCTAAATGGGCAAAGCTAACGGCATACGATTACAGTAATTTGTCTAAAAATGTTGACTTAGTGAACTTTTTAACTGATTTAAGACTTGATTTATGGAATAATTTCGAAGTTTTAGGCGAAGAAATGTATGAAGGAAAAATGTGTTATCATTTAAATTATTTTGAAAAAACATTAAGCTCCGGAAACAGAACAATTCCAAAAACAGATTATCACGTTTTTATTGATAAAGAAAACTTTAATATAGTTTCTACCGAGAAAACAGAATTTGACAATGGTAATAAAAGTTTTTTCGAAAGAAAATTATTTGGTGATTACCGACCTGTAGCAGGATTAAATTCTGGAAAAATCCCTCATAAGATTAATTATGAAATTGAAGATTTTAACGGTGAAACTTTATATCAGGAAACACGTGAAAAAGTAGAAGTAAATCCCGTTTTCGGAAATCGAATTTTCATGAAAGAAGTTTATTTCGGAGGGTTCAAATAACATGTAAAGCTTATAGGAAGCTTTTTAAGAATTGGTTATTTTTTGATTTTATTAGCTCAGAAAAATGAGAATAATGTCAGAAAGTAACCAATTCTTCTGTTTTTGTATCTATTATCTCAACAAAAGTTTGTGAAATTTAAGGAAATTGGCGGTCAATAGTTCAAAATTTCTTACTTTCGCACCTCGTTTAAGAAAAGGATAAAATGAGTACAAAATTTACTGAATACAAAGGACTTGACTTACCAACTGTAGCGTCTGAAGTTCTTGATTTTTGGAAGAAAGAAAATATATTTGAAAAGAGTGTAACAACTCGCGAAGGTGCTGAGCCTTTCGTATTTTTTGAAGGTCCGCCTTCAGCAAACGGATTGCCTGGAATTCACCACGTAATGGCACGTGCGATTAAAGATATTTTTTGCAGATATAAAACTCAAAAAGGTTTTCAAGTAAAAAGAAAAGCTGGATGGGATACTCACGGTTTGCCTGTAGAATTGGGTACCGAAAAAGAATTAGGAATTACAAAAGAAGATATTGGTAAAACGATTTCTATCGAAGAATATAACGAAGCGTGTAAAAAAACCGTTATGCGTTATACAGACGTATGGAATGACTTGACCGAAAAAATGGGGTATTGGGTTGATATGGAAGATCCGTATGTGACTTATAAACCAAAATATATGGAGTCTGTTTGGTGGCTTTTGAAACAAATCTACGATAAAGGTTTGTTGTACAAAGGATACACAATTCAGCCATATTCTCCAAAAGCAGGAACAGGATTGTCTTCTCACGAAGTAAACCAGCCTGGAGCTTATCGTGATGTAACTGATACTACAATTGTAGCGCAGTTTAAAACGTTGCCAGAAACTTTGCCTTCATTCTTGCAAGGTTTTGGAGATATCCACATTTTAGCTTGGACGACAACTCCTTGGACGCTTCCGTCGAACACAGCTTTGACAGTGGGTCCAAAAATCGATTATGTTTTAGTTAAAACTTTCAATCAATATACTTTTGAGCCAATCAATGTTATTTTGGCTAAAAACTTAGTTGGAAAACAATTCGGAAAAGGATTTTTCTTAAGTGAAGACGATGCTGATTTTGACAATGTGAAAAACGGCGACAAAAAACTTCCGTACAAAATCTTAACTGAAGCAAAAGGAAAAGATTTAGTAGAAATTCGTTACGAGCAATTATTGCCTTACGTATTGCCTTATGAAAATGCTGAAAACGCATTTAGAGTAATCGCAGGAGATTTCGTTACAACGGAAGATGGAACAGGAGTAGTGCATACAGCTCCGACTTTTGGTGCAGATGATGCTAAAGTAGCAAAAGAAGCAAAACCAGAAGTGCCGCCAATGTTGGTTTTAGACGAAAACGGAACTCCAGTTCCATTAGTAGATTTACAAGGAAAATTCACTTCTCATTTAGGTGATTTAGCTGGTAAATACGTTAAAAACGAATATTACGACGCAGGACAAGCTCCAGAGAAATCTGTAGATGTTGAAATCGCTATTCGTTTAAAAGAAGAAAACAAGGCTTTTAAAGTTGAAAAATACGTGCACAGTTATCCGCACAGCTGGAGAACAGACGAGCCGTTATTATACTATCCCCTAGATTCATGGTTCATCAAAGTAACCGATGTAAAAGATAGAATGTTCGACCTGAACGAAACTATCAACTGGAAACCTAAATCTACTGGTGAAGGACGTTTTGGAAATTGGCTTAAAAATGCCAACGATTGGAACTTATCTCGTTCTAGATATTGGGGAATTCCATTGCCAATTTGGAGAACAGAAGATAAAACAGAAGAAGTTATTATCGGTTCTGTTGAAGAATTGTACAATGCAATCGAAAAATCGATCGAAGCAGGTTTCCAAAAAGACAATCCGTTTAAAGGATTTGAAATCGGAAACATGTCTGAGTCAAATTATGATTTAATCGATTTACACAAAAATGTAGTTGATGGACTTACTTTAGTTTCGGCTTCTGGGAAACCAATGAAGCGCGAAAGTGATCTAATCGACGTTTGGTTTGATTCTGGAGCAATGCCTTATGCACAATGGCACTATCCATTTGAAAACAAAGAAAAAATTGATGATAATAAAGATTTTCCAGCAAATTTCATTGCAGAAGGGGTAGACCAAACTCGTGGATGGTTCTATACTTTGCATGCAATTGGAACTTTGGTTTTTGATAAAATAGCTTACAAAAACGTAGTCTCAAACGGTCTTGTTTTAGATAAAAATGGAATTAAAATGTCTAAGAGTAAAGGAAATACTATAGACCCATTTAAAACCATTTCAGAGAACGGTCCTGATGCTACTCGCTGGTATATGATTATGAATGCAAATCCGTGGGATAACTTGAAGTTTGACCTTGAGGGAATTGCTGAGGTTAAACGTAAATTCTTCGGAACACTTTACAATACCTATTCATTCTTCTCGTTATATGCTAACATCGACGGATTTAAATACGAAGAAGCTGAAATTCCGTTAAACGAAAGACCTGAAATCGATCAGTGGATTATTTCTGAATTACATTCGTTAATCAAATTTGTTGATGAATGCTACGAAGATTACGAGCCTACAAAAGCAACAAGAGCGATTTCTGACTTCGTTCAGGAGAATTTAAGTAACTGGTACGTTCGTTTATGTCGTCGTCGTTTCTGGAAAGGTGAATATGCAAAAGATAAAATCGCAGCTTACCAAACGCTTTATACTTGTTTGCTTACAATCAGTAAACTAAGCGCTCCAGTAGCTCCATTTTTCATGGATAAATTGTACCGCGATTTAACAACTTCTACAGGAACCGAGGATTTTGCTAGTGTTCACTTGGCTGAATTCCCAAAATTTGTCGAAAACTTTGTTAATAAAACGTTGGAGAGCAAAATGCAGAAGGCGCAAACGATCTCTTCTTTGGTGTTATCGCTACGTAAAAAAGAGATGATTAAAGTGCGTCAACCTTTGCAAAAGGTAATGATTCCAGTACTTGACGAGAATCAGCGTGCTGAAATCGAAGCTATTTCTGACTTGGTAAAAGCTGAGGTAAATGTTAAAGAAATCGAACTTTTAGACGATGCTTCTGGTATTTTGGTAAAACAAATTAAGCCTAATTTTAAAGCTCTTGGACCGCGCTTTGGAAAAGATATGGGGTTGATTTCTAAAGAGATACAAGGTTTTTCTGCAGAGCAAATCAATCAGTTGGACAAGCAAGGAACGCTAGATATTGTTATTGCAGGAAATAGTGTAACTTTATCACTAGAAGATGTGGAAATTACATCACAAGATATCGAAGGATGGTTGGTTGCTAATTCAAACGGAATAACAGTTGCGCTTGATATTACTCTTACCGAAGAATTAAAAAATGAAGGTATCGCTAGAGAATTAGTAAATAGAATACAAAACATTCGTAAAGATTCAGGATTTGAGGTTACGGATAAGATTAAAGTTCAAATAAAACGAGACGGTATTTTAGAAGATGCAGTTTCAAAAAATGAAGACTATATTAAGTCTGAAACATTAACAGATGAACTGGTTTTTGCTGACGTTTTAGAAAACGGCACAGAAATTGAGTTTGATGACATTAAAACCATTATATTAATTTCAAAATAGTTAGAAAATGATAGATGAAATTACAAGATACTCTGATGCAGATTTAGCAGAGTTCAAAGAAATAATCCAAGCAAAAATTAAAAAAGCACAAGAAGATCTTGATTTGATTAAAAGTGCGTATATGAACGATTTGAATAACGGAACTGACGATACTTCTCCAACTTTTAAAGCTTTTGAAGAAGGAAGTGAGACCATGTCAAAAGAAGCAAACTCGCAGTTGGCTATCAGACAAGAGAAATTCATTCGTGACTTAAAAAATGCTTTATTCCGTGTAGAAAACAAAACTTACGGTATCTGCAAGGTAACAGGTAAATTAATTGGCAAAGAAAGGCTTAAAATCGTTCCTCATGCTACAATGAGTATCGAAGCTAAAAACTTGCAAAGATAAAATTGCGTAGAAATACGTAAGAGAGAAAACGCTCCTTTTAGGGGCGTTTTTTTTTGTTTAACATTTGACTATGTGCGCTATTGCTGATGAGTTTCTTCTTTGAAAGAAATTATTTATAATTAATCAAAATAAATTTAAATAAAGCATGTTGTTTTTTGTAGGAACTTTTTGTTTTGATTAGGATATTGTTTTTAAATAAAAAAAACCGCCTTAAAAATAAGACGGTTAGATAGATTGAAATTCAAGAAAGTTATGCTAGATTTTTTTCGACGTCAGCTTTGTGTTTTCTTAAAATAGCTCTTGTCATACCTAAATTGGCTTTTGAAGCATCTGCAGCCAAATAGATCATGAATTTTTTGTTTGGAGAAATGTCGATAATGTGAATTTGATTAGAAAGTGTAATCAAAATATCTTCGATGTCTTGGTTTAAGTTTAATGCTTTTACGGCACTTAGTTTAGCTTTTACAACTTCTAGGTTATATGCAGCGGCAAGTTCTGGGTCAAAACTAGGATCAACAGTTAAATTTCCAAAACTTAATCCAGATTCAATTTCTGTTACTGCGACAGCGATAAAGCCGTTTACGTTAGTTTTCATTTCATTTAAAAACACGTTTAAAAAATCATTGCTCATAGTTCATTGGGTATTTGTTAATAGAATTTTATGTTATTTCAATAGTGAATTTTTGCTTAATTCGGCAGAAACTTCTTCTGTAGAACGCATCAATAGCGCAAGGTTGCTTCCTTCTCTAGAAAAAGCAACAATAAAGTTGGAGCCACTTATTTTGTTTCCAACAATTACGCCCTCAGCGCTTTTTAGGTATAATTGCTTTAAAGAGCCTTTTTCTAAATCAATTAAGAATTTTTCGCTCATAGATAAAATTGCTGCGCTCATAGCGGCGATACTGTCTCCGTAATCTAGATTCAGTGAGGTAATTAATTTACCTTTTCCGTTTAATATTAAAGCGGCAGTAGATTTTGTGCTGACAAGAAAGTCATTTAGAGTAGTTGTGATTTCGTTCATGATTTTGTAGGATTTGCGAAGGAATGTTAAATTCAGTTCATTTGGTATTTGGTTTCAAAAAATAATTCTTGTTTAACCTAAACAAGTGTTAATTTTTATTAACAAATATAAATTAAATTATGTATCATTGTAGTACCAAATCAGTAATAATTTAAATTATTTACTACGAAAAACTTACATTATGGCTAAAGTATTGAAATTCAAAGAAGTAAACTCTGATGTAGAGCGCAGAATGAAAGATTTTGAAAAACTGCGCGTTAAGTTTAAAGCTGATGTAAAAAAGGGAGAAGCTAAGAAATTGGCGGCCGGAAAAGAAAGCAAAGGGATATTTAAGTCCATTTCAGAATTCTTTTCCGACAGTCCAAAAACACCAGCCAAAGCTGCCGTGAAAAAGTAAACTTTACGAGGTTTAGATTAGCAGATAAACTTGTTTAGTTTGTTACAAAAGAATTAACGCTCCTTTAGGAGCGTTTTTTTTGATTAAATTGTTATTTTTGCCCATCAAAAAATTATAAAATGTCATTACGAAAAGCGTATTTCCTTATATTCTTAGTTTTAATTGTTGATCAGCTTTCTAAAATTTATGTCAAAACAAATTTTGTCTTAGGCGAAGAATTTGTAATTGCTGATTGGTTTAGAATTCATTTTATCGAAAATGAAGGAATGGCTTGGGGTACAAAAATACCAGGTGAATACGGAAAATTAATTTTGACAGTCTTCAGAATTTTTGCTGTTGTCGGAATTGGCTGGTGGCTTTCTGATTCAGTAAAAAAACGTCATTCTAATTATTTAATAGCAGCTATCGCATTGATCTTCGCTGGAGCGGCAGGAAATATTATCGATTCTGTTTTCTATGGAGTTATTTTTGATGACAGCACACATAACTTAGCTACTATTTTTTCTCCAGTACCTTATGGAACTTGGTTTCATGGTTTGGTTGTAGATATGTTTTATTTTCCTATTTGGGAAGGTGAGCTTCCAACTTGGTTGCCGATTTTTGGAGGAAAACATTTCGCTTTCTTTAATGCTATTTTTAATGTTGCCGATATAGCAATTTCTACAGGTGTAGGTATACTTTTGGTTTTCAATAAAAGAGCTTTTCCAAAACACTAAGTTTTATCGATTTCTCAATTTTATTTGATTTTTTAATTAATAGTGCGCTAGAAGTGCTATTTTTACGATATAAAAAATCAAAACTATGCAAAGTCCGTCTTTTTCCATTTATGATGCTTCTGCGGGATCAGGAAAGACGTATACTTTGGTAAAAGAATATTTAAAAATTATTCTTTCTTCACCAAAAAACGATGCATACCGAAATATTTTAGCGATTACTTTCACCAACAAAGCGGTTCATGAAATGAAAAGCCGTATTGTTGGAAATCTATCTGAATTTGCAAAAGACGATCCGTCTCCAAAAGCAGTAGATTTAATGGAAGATCTGTCTCGAGATACGGGGCTTTCGATCATTAAAATTAAAACCAAATCGCAGCAGATCATTAAGCACTTGATTCATAATTATGCTGCTTTTGATATTTCTACCATTGATAAATTTACCCATAAAGTTATTCGTGCTTTTGCGCATGATTTGAATCTTCCGATGACTTTTGAAGTCACTTTGGATACCGAAAATTTATTGGTCGAAGCGGTTGACGCCATTATTGCACAAGCCGGCGAGGACGAAACATTGACCAAATTGCTCATCGATTTTACAATGGAAAAAACCGATGATGACAAAAGTTGGGATGTTTCGCGTGAGATTCTCGATACCGGAAGGTTGGTTTTGAATGAGAATAATCGAAACGAAATTCTGCATTTTCAAGACAAAACAATCGAGGAGTTTGTTGAGATAAAAAAGAAAATGCAAGCGCTTTGCAAAGAACTGGAAGAAATCAACGAAGGTTTGGCAGCGAAAGCAATTGAATTAATTGATAAAAACGGAATTGATCCAAAATCATTTTCAAGAGGAACTTTTCCGAATCATTTAGAAAGTATTCGAAGCGGAAAATTCAATCCAAAAAATAAAACCTTTCACGAGTTTGATGATATTGCAATTAACAAAACGGCAAAAGACCGAGCGTTAATTGAAAATATTATTCCAGAACTACTTCAAATATTAAAAGAGGTTTATCAAAATTTCGAAAAAAGAGATTTTTATAAAGCTTTCTTGAAAAATATTACACCACTTTCTTTGCTAAATACGGTTAGTAATGAGCTTGCTAAAATTCAATCTGAACAAAATATTTTATCGATTTCAGAATTCAATGCAATTATTCATCGCGAAATACAGAATCAGCCGGCGCCTTTTATTTATGAGAGACTGGGCGAGCGTTATCGTAATTTCTTTATTGATGAATTTCAAGATACTTCAGAAATGCAATGGCAGAATTTAATTCCGCTAATCGACAACTCACTTTCTGGTTTAGACGATTTAGGAAATAAAGGAACTTTGATGATTGTTGGAGATCCTAAACAATCTATTTATCGTTGGCGTGGAGGTAAGGCGGAGCAGTTTATTGAATTGAGTAAAGATGTAAATCCTTTTAATAATCCAGACAAACAGCTCAAACATTTAAATACTAATTACCGAAGTTATAGCGAGGTGATTGAGTTTAATAATGCTTTTTTTAAACTGATTTCGGCAGAATTTTCAAATGAAGATTATAAGGATTTGTATGAAAATCATAGTTTTCAAAATACGAATTCGAAAAAAGGCGGTTATGTAAATGTTTCTTTTCTTCCTATCGTTGATAAAAATGAATTTGCGGATGAAGATGAAGTTGTAGAGAAATCTGATTTGTATGTTTTGGCAACTCTAAATACAATTCAGGAAGTAGTTAGGCAGGGTTTTGAATATAAAGATATTGTAATTCTGACTAGAAAAAGAGGTCAGGGAATTGCCATTGCCAATTATTTGACAGAACAAGGAATTCCATTATTGTCTTCTGAAACTTTGATGATTCAAAATGCATCAGAAGTTCGTTTGATCATTCATCTTTTAAGATATTTAAACAATAGTGCCGACTTAGAGTCAAAGGCTAATTTTTTGCATTTTCTTTCTTCGACAAAAGATCTATCAATGCCAGTGCATGATTTTATTGCTAAGGGAATGAGCTACAGATTTGAAAAAGAATTTGAAGAATGGCTTATGACTTTTGATGTTTCATTTTCTTTTGAAGACGTGAGAAAGAAATCTTTGTATGAAGCTGTGGAAATTATCATTTCTAAATTTATTCTTCCGTCTGAAGGAAATGCTTATGTGCAGTTTTTTCTGGATATTGTTTTAGAAAGAGATATTAGAAATCAATCTGGTGTTGCAGACTTTTTAGTTTTCTGGGATAAAAATTCGGAGAAATTTAGCATTCCGTCTCCAGAAGGAAATAATGCCGTTCGAATTATGACTATTCATAAATCGAAAGGATTAGAATTTCCAGTCGTAATTATGCCTTTTGCGGATGAAGATTATAATCGAAAACCAAAGGATAAATTATGGTTGGATACTGAAGAAATAGATTTAGGAGTTCCAAAAGCTTTGGTTGATAATAGCAGTGCTGTTGAAAGTTTTGGAGAGAGTGCATCAGCAGTTTTTAATTTGAAAAAACAAGAAGAACTTTTAGATAATATAAATGTGCTTTACGTTGCTCTAACTCGTGCTGAAGAACAATTATATGTTATTTCTCAATCGCTAAAAGCCAAAACCGACGGTGAATACCCGAATAATATGGCTTCTTTTTTTATTAAATTTTTGATTAATCAAGGATTATATGACGAAGAAAAATTGAACTACGAATTTGGAAATAAAATGAGGCTTTCAAAAGCATCAAAAACAGTTGATACTGTAAAATCAATTCCGGTTGTGAGGGAAGTTCTAAATCCGAAAAACATTAAAATCGCGCAGCGAGAAGCTTTAATGTGGGGAACTCATCAGCAAGAAGCTATTTCGTATGGAAATATTGTTCATGAGATTTTGGCTTTCGTTAAAGATAAATCAGATGTTGATTTGGCGGTAACAAAGGCGTTAGAAAATGGCCTGATAACTTATGATCAAGTTGATCAAGTTTTGCAGACTTTGAAAGAAATTGTAAACCATACAGAACTGAATGTTTGTTTTGATGGAAAAGATATCGTTTTAAATGAACAGACAATTGTTCAAAAAGAGGGAAGAATTTTAAAGCCTGACCGAGTTGTGTTTTTGGAAAACAAACAAGCGTATTTGCTAGATTATAAAACAGGGGTTGCTAATGCTAAATATCAGCAGCAGATTCAGGAGTATCAAGACGCAATTGAAGATTTAGGATATACAGTTTTGAAAAAAGCCTTGGTGTATATTGGAGCAGAAATTGAAGTGGTGAATTTGTGAAAAAATTAATCAGATGTTAAAGAAAAAACGAAGCTTTATATTGGTTAAGCTGTTAATTTTTAACGTTTTAAATAAATAAAAAATGTACGGTAAAATAAAAGAACATCTGCAGAAAGAATTGCAGACAATTGAAGAAAATGGAATTTTTAAGAAGGAGCGCATTATTACTTCTCCTCAAGGCGCAGAAATCACAATTTCTACTGGAGAAACGGTGTTGAATTTTTGTGCTAATAATTATTTAGGACTTTCATCGCATCCTGAAGTAGTGCAAGCGGCTAAAGACGCAATGGATACACATGGTTTCGGGATGTCATCTGTTCGTTTTATATGCGGAACTCAGGATATTCATAAAACATTGGAGCAAAAAATTGCTGATTTTTATGGGACGGAAGATACTATATTATATGCAGCAGCTTTTGATGCTAACGGAGGAGTATTTGAACCTTTGTTGGGGGAAAACGATGCGATTATTTCAGATAGTTTAAATCATGCTTCTATTATTGATGGAGTTCGTTTGTGTAAAGCGGCTCGTTATCGTTATGAGAATAGCAATATGGAAGACCTAGAGCAGCAATTGATAAAAGCAAATGAAGCTGGGGCTCGTTTTAAACTAATTGTTACCGATGGAGTTTTTTCTATGGATGGCCTTGTCGCGCCATTAGATAAAATTTGTGATCTTGCTGATAAATATGATGCAATGGTAATGGTTGACGAATGTCATGCAGCTGGTTTTATCGGAGCTACAGGAAAAGGAACTCTTGAAGCAAAAGGAGTGATGGGAAGAGTAGATATTATAACAGGAACTCTAGGTAAAGCTTTAGGTGGAGCAATGGGAGGATATACTACAGCTAAAAAAGAAATAATTGAGTTGTTGCGTCAAAGATCTCGACCTTATTTGTTTTCAAATTCATTAGCGCCTGCTATTGTTGGTGCTTCCATAAAAGTATTTGAATTATTGGAAAAAGACACTACTCTAAGAGATAAATTAGAATGGAATACTAATTATTTTAAAGAGGGTATGAAAAAAGCTGGTTTCGATATTATCGATGGAGATTCTGCAATAGTTCCAGTTATGTTATACGATGCAAAATTATCTCAAACAATGGCAAACGAGCTTTTAAAACAAGGCATTTATGTAATTGGATTTTTCTTTCCAGTGGTTCCAAAAGACAAGGCTAGAATACGTGTACAGCTATCTGCAGCACATGAAAAAGAACACTTGGATAAGGCTATAAATGCCTTCACAGTTGTCGGTAAAATGTTAAAAGTTATATAATTACCACATCTGTTAAATTTTTGTAGGTTTTTTTTAACATTTCATTTTGTATTTAAAAAATTTGGTGTTACTTTTGCTTGTAATTAACTAAATTGTAATTAAAAAAATTAAGTATGAAACATCTTAACAAACTTTTAGTTGCTGTATTGATGGCGATGGGTTTAAATGCTCACGCGCAAGACAGTAACAATCCATGGGCGATCTCTTTCGGGGTTAATGCTGTGGATACTAGAACAAGTTCAGGAGCTGGTAGTGGATTTTTTGATCAGCACTTCTCTCAGCCATTCGCTGTAAAAGACAACTGGAACATTCTTCCTTCTTTATCTTACATTGGTGTGTCAAGATATGTTGGTAGCGGTTTCTCAGTTGGTTTACAAGGATCTGTAAACAAAATTGATAAATATGTTACTTTTGCTCCAACTGCTGCTGGACATGATTCAAGAGGTAACGTTGTGTCTAATCCTGGTGACTTAATGTACTACGGAATTGATGCTACTATCAAATATAGCTTCCAAGAATTAATCAAATCTAAAGTGATTGATCCTTCGTTATCTGTTGGTGGTGGTTACACTTTCTTCGGAGATAGCAGTTTCGGAACTGTTAACCCAGGTGCTGGTGTTACTTTCTGGTTTACTGATGCTATTGGTCTTGAGTTAGCTACAAGATACAAATGGGCTGTTAGTGGTGAGAGACAAGATGTTGCTGGTGCTCCAGATGCTCCATCTCACTTCCAACATACTGCAGGTTTAGTTTTCAAATTCGGAGGTAAAGATACTGACGGAGATGGAATCTATGACAAAGATGATGCTTGTCCAGATGTTGCTGGTTTAAAACAATTCAACGGATGTCCTGATACTGACGGAGACGGAATCGTTGATGCTTCTGACGCTTGTCCAGATGTGTTTGGTTTAGCTGCATTAAACGGATGTCCTGATACAGACGGTGACGGAATTGCTGATAAAGATGACGCTTGTCCAGATGTTGCTGGTTTAGCTGCTTTAAAAGGTTGTCCTGATACTGACGGTGACGGAATCGCTGATAAAGATGATAAATGTCCTACAGTTGCTGGTCCTAAAGAAAACGGTGGTTGCCCATTCTTAGATGCTGATAAAGACGGTGTTGCTGATAAAGATGACGACTGTCCTACAGTTGCAGGTCCTGCTAGTAACAGAGGATGTCCAGAAGTAACTTCTGAGGCGTTAGAAGATCTTAAAGTTCAAGCTAGAGCGGTATACTTCAACTCAGGAAAAGCTACTTTCAAAACTGGAGATAAAGAAACTCAAGCTAGATTAGATGCTATTAAAGAAATCCTTAAAAACTATCCAAACGCGAAATTCTCTATCGAAGGACACACAGATAGTACAGGTTCTGCTAAAATCAACCAAAAACTTTCTGAAGACAGAGCTAAAGCTGTGTTAGATGCATTAGTTCAAAGAGGTGTTAACGCTGAGAACTTAGAATCTAAAGGATTTGGTTCTAGCCAACCAGTTGCAAGTAACAAAACTGCTGCAGGTAAAGCTCAAAACAGAAGAACTGAAATTAGACACATTGGTTCTAAATACCAAGGTAAACTATAATTAGTTTTCTAAATAAATATGAAAAGCCATTCTTAATTGAATGGCTTTTTTTATTTTTATCCTATGGTAAATACTTCTTTTCTTCAAAAAATTGCCTCTGTTGTAATTCAGGATTTTGCAGATAAACTTTCTGAAATAACTATAATTCTTCCTAATAAAAGGGCAAAAGTTTTTTTGATTGAAGCTCTTAAAAAAGAGACTTCAAAGACTATTATTGCTCCAGAAATTACAAGTATAGAAGATTTTGTTCAAGATGTTGCTTCAATTCGGTCGGTCGATTCGATAGAACTTTTGTTTGAATTTTATGAAGTTTATTTATCCATTACAGAAAAGAAACATCAGCAGTCTTTCGAGTTGTTTGCAAATTGGGCCAAAACGCTATTGCAAGACTTTAATGAAATTGACAGATATCTTTTAGATCCTTCGCATGTTCTTTCTTATCTAAAAGATATTGAGGATATAAAAAAATGGGGGTTAGAAGTAGATCAAAAAACAAAACTTCTAGAAAATTATATTGACTTTTGGAAATTGCTCCCTTTGTATTATGAGTCGTTATATAATCATTTGCTTTTTAAATCAATTGGTTATCAAGGTTTGATTTATAGAGAAGCGGTAAATAATCTTAATCATTTTTCGAACACTACTGGAAACCGCACTTTTATTTTTGCAGGTTTTAATGCTTTGAATGCAGCTGAAGAAAAAATCGTACAGCATTTACTCGCTTTGGACCAGGCTAAAATTTATTGGGACGCTGATCAAACTTTCTTAAATGATCCGTATCATGATGCTGGTCTTTTTCTAAGACGTTTTAAAGAAAGCTGGAAACATTATAAGTCAAATGTTTTTGAATGGATTGTAGATGATTTTTCGCAATCAAAAAACATTCAAATTATCGGAACCCCAAAAACAATTGGGCAAGCAAAATTGGCAGGAAGTATTATTGAGGATTTGATAGATCAAAATCCTGATGCTTCATTAGATAAAGTTGCTGTTGTGCTTGGCGAAGAAAACTTATTGGTTCCTGTCTTGTATTCGCTTCCTTCGTCTGTTGGTGCTTTAAATATTACGATGGGATATTCAGGAAAGAATAATCCGTCGCAAATATTTGTTGCTAAATTGTTTAAAATGCATACTAATGCGCTTTCTCGAAAAGGTGGCAGTTATGTTTTTTATTACAAAGACGTACTTGATATTTTGACTCACCCTTTGGTTGAGCCTTATGCGAACGCGCACAGGTTGGTAAGGATTATAAAAGAGAATAATTATACATTTATTACGCATCATAAAATTCTAGAGCTTCATCCTGAGCCTTCGATTTTTTTTAATTTGCTATTTGAAAAATGGGAAAATGGGTCTATTGCAGTTTTAAAAAATATTTCGGCTTTACTAATTGCAATTAAAGAACATTTTAGCAATGACAATGAAGAGGAAAAGATTGCTAAAGCTTTTGTTTATGGTGTTTTTAAAGTAATTAATAAGCTTATAAATTATTATTCAAAGCATCATCATATTGATAATATCGATACGCTTCATTCGATTTACAAACAGATTATAGATTTGGCAGAAGTGTCTTTTGAGGGTGAGCCATTGCGTGGTTTGCAAATCATGGGAGTTTTAGAAAGTCGTGTTTTGGACTTTGAAACCGTGATTATAACTTCTATGAATGAAGGAAAATTTCCAGCAGGGAAATCACAGAATTCGTTTATTCCTTATGATGTCAAAAAAGAACTTGGGCTTCCTACTTTTAAGGAAAAAGATGCTATTTATACCTATCACTTTTATCACTTATTACAAAGAGCTAAAAATATTTATCTGATCTATAATACTGAAAATGATGGTTTGGATGCCGGAGAACGAAGCCGTTTTATTACGCAGCTCGAAGTCGAAAAGAAGTTAAGACATAATATTACTTTTGATATTTATAATCCGGAGCTTCCAAATACAGCTTATGAGCCTATTTCTGTGCCGAAGTCTGAATTGGTAATGGAGCGTTTAAAGGAAATTGCTATCAATGGTTTTTCGCCATCAGCATTGACTAGTTATATTCGAAATCCGATTGAATTTTATTTCCAGAAGATATTGAGAATTCGTGAAGTGGAAGAAGTGGAAGAAAATATCGCTTTAAATACTTTGGGAACAATTATTCACGAAACTTTAAAAGCACTCTATGAACCTTTTATAGGAAAATTTATTTCTGAGGATGATCTTTCAAATTGTTTTAAATTGCTGGATGACGAAGTTCTCAAACAGTTTAAATTAGTTTATAAAGAAGGCGAAATTAAGAAAGGAAGAAACCTTTTGGCTTTTGAAGTAGCAAAACGAAACGTTTCTAATTTCTTGAAAATGGAATTAGAGTCGGTAAAAAATAATGAAGCGATTCAGATTATTGCTTTAGAGCAGACTTATCAACGCGAATTTGTTCATCCGAAATTGCCATTTCCTGTTTTAATTAAAGGAAATGTCGATCGTATTGAGCGTCGAGACGGAAAAATTAGAATTATCGATTATAAGACGGGAAAAGTAGAAAAGTCGAATGTTGTATTGAAAACTTGGAACGGACTAACACAAGAGCTTAAAAACGATAAAATTATTCAGGTTTTGGCTTATGCTTTCATGTTTGAAAAAGAAGCGGGGGGACTTCCGATAGAAGTTGGGATTATTTCATTCAAAAACTTAAAGTCGGGTTTTTTGCCTTTCGGCTTTAAAGAAGAAAAAGATCTTGATGTTATAGTAACGCCTCAAATATTGAACTTTTATTTGGAAGAAATTGCCAATTTGCTAGGGGAAATTTTTGATGTGAATATTCCTTTTGAGGAGAAAATCTAAGTCCGTTTTTATTTAAATTATAATTTTTTAGACTTATTTAATTCCATTCGTTATCTGCATCAAAATCAGTTTGTTTAAATTTTTCTGTTTTTCTATACTTTTTGTAATCTGTCGATAAACAAAAAGTATAATTTATTTTGTGAGGGCGATTAGGAGAAATTCCTTTTAAGTTTAAAAAACAAAGATTTGTCTTTTAGAAAGTAGGGATGTTTTCTAGTTAAAATGACCTTTTTTGATCAATTAAAATTTGTATTAATGAAGGAGTCATTTTGTAATTTGTCTTCAGAATGATTGAAATTGCCTTTCGACTAATTAAAGAAAATTCTCAAGGAAAAAGAAAAATTACGGTTGATTTTGATTCTGAAAAAATAATCTGAAATAACAATAGATTTTGAAGTTTGTATTTTGTAAGTTTCAGATAATCAATAAAAAAGCCGAACTTGTTCAAGATCGTCTCACAAGTTCGGCAATTTTTTAAGCGCTTTTAGCTGAATATTTTTTTGAAGAAACCCTTTTTAGATTTTTCTTCTGAAGTCGTGTTGTTAATGTGTCCGTTTTCAATACGAAATCTTCTAAACTTCTCCAGTTTGACATTTAAGTCAAAGCGTAATTCGTCAACAGTTTTCATTGTAATAAAATTTTTTTGCAAAACTATAGAAAAACTTTTGTGAAATGCAACAATCTGCAAATGTTAATTTTAGAAATGAGTTTTGTTAAGTAAAATGTTATGTTTTTAGTGTTATTTGCTTTTTATGTTAATTTTTTTTGCATATTTTTTGCAAAAAAACGGCAATAATTAAGTGATAAACAAAAGTGCGTCAGTACGTTATACTACATCTTTTTTTAACAAGTGTTTATCGCACAATTGCCAATATTAAAATATCTTTGGCGCTTCCAAAACATGACAAATAAGAATATGATTGATTTACAAACACTGGTACAGGAGACTGGAGCAGAGTCTGGACTGAGTTTTAATATTGATGGCATCTTAAATGAGTCTGTAAATTTAGAATACGACGGAAATGTTGCTGCAATGATCGGAATGATTTTAAAGATGTGCCTTGAAATGTCTGAAGACGTTAACAATGGCGATCTTAAACAAGTTATGATTAAAAATAACGACGGAATTGTTGTGGCATGCAAAAATCAAGATGATGATTGCATCGCGTTGCTTTCTAAAGATTTAAGTAAAATGGGTCTATTGCTGAGAAGAATGGATTCTGTTTTTAACAACTAATTTAAAACCAAATATTTTAATACACATGTCTGATTTTTTACAAAATTTCCAAAACGATTTAAAAGAGAATGTTAACGGATTTATTGCTGTTTCGGTTACAGAAGTTGAAACAGGAATGTCTTACTGCTCTTTAACAGTAAAATCTGATTTTGATCCAGAATTGGCTTCGGCTTATAATTTAGAAGTTGTAAAAGCTAAATTAAATGCGCTTAGAGCTTTAGGATTAAATCAAAAAATAAACGATATTTTAATTACCCTTACAGATCAGATTCATATTATTGATGTTTCTGAAGATGGAAGATATTTTATCTACTTAGCGGTAGATTCTACTAAAGCAAATCTTGGATTAACAAGAGCGACTTTATCTAAATACAAGAAAGACATTACTTCAAAGTTATAACGATATTTTGCCCCCAAGAATGAGAAAAAGGCTGTTTCAACCCTCGGTTAGAAATGGCCTTTTTTGATTCTGATAGTTTCAGATTGTTATTCGAAGAAATCTAATAAAACAGCTTTTAGCGCTTCTTTGTTTTCAATCTGGCTCATGTGTCCGTCTTCAAATGAAACCAATTCTGCGGTTGTGTCTTCAATTTGAGAAAGGCTTTCTTCGTAATTTAAAACGGGATCTTTTTTGCCTAATATCAATAAAATCGGGAATAAATTTTTGCGTACCAATTCTTCTCGGTCTTTTCTAATTTTCATTCCTTCTTGAGAAGCGATAATTCCTTGTAGAGGTGTTTTTAAAGCTTCTGTTTTTACTTTTTCGATTTCTTCTACTAATCGATTTCTATTGTTTTCGCTGAATAAATTCGCAATGGCTAAACTTACAAAACCTACATAATTTTGTTTTACAGCTTTAATGGCACGCGTTCTGTTTAGTTTTCTTTCTTCACTGTCTTCTTTAGAAGTTGAATTTAGTAAAACTAATTTTCGGATTTTGTCTGGATATAATTCGGCGAAAGCCAAACCAACATAACCGCCCATAGAATGTCCGACGATGATGGCTTTTTCAATCTTTAAATCTTCCAAAACTGCATTTACAGCATCGGCATTATCTTCCATTTTATGAACATAGCCCAAGCAATCAGATTCGCCATGGCCTAGTAAGTCGATAGTTACAACGCGATATTTTTCTGAAAAAAGAGCAACATATTCTGACCACATTTTTTTGTTTTCTAGAAAACCGTGAAGCAAAACAATTGTATTTCCTTTTCCTGAATCTGTAAAAGAGATATTGGTGTTTTTATAAAGAATATTTTTCAAAATGATGTTTTAAATGTAAAGTGCAAAGATAAAAAAGCTGAAACCATATAAGAAATATAAGTTCATTTGAGTTAAAAATAGTAATTGATTAAGTTTAATATTTAATTTTAAACACATAGAAACATAGATTTTATTTCTTCAAGTTTTTAGATTATAGAAAAAGCAAGCTTTAACACATAGTTCTATGTGAATTATTCTAAGTGAAACGCCTTTAACCATTCTTAAAAGCTATGTTTCTATGTGTTAAAAATAATTTCACCTAAAGAGATGCTAAATATTCATTGAACTTATATGGACTTATATGGTTCAAAAAAAAAGCGGCTTCCATTTCTGAAAGCCGTTAATTATATATTTTGAAAATTAAAATCGATTATCTCCATCCAAAAGATTTCCTAATCCGCCAAGGAGACTTCCTTCATCTCGGCTGTTTCCGCCAGATTTTGGTGCCGATGCAATGATGCGATCTGCTAATCTTGAGAAGGGCAATGATTGTATAAAAACCGTTCCTGGACCTTTTAAAGTGGCATAAAATAATCCTTCTCCGCCAAAAATAGAATTCTTAATTCCGCCAATAAATTCAATATCATAATCGACATCTTTAGTAAAACCAATAATGCAACCAGTATCTACTTTTAGGACTTCGCCGTGAGCTAATTCTTTTTTAGCCATAGTTCCTCCAGAATGTACAAATGCCATTCCGTCTCCTTCAATTTTCTGCATGATGAAACCTTCACCGCCAAATAGGCCGCGACCTAACTTCTGAGAAAATTCAATTCCGACTGAAACGCCTTTTGCAGCGCATAAAAAAGAACTTTTTTGGCAGATAAATTTACCTTGAAATTGGGTCAAGTCAATTGGAAGTATTTTTCCAGGATAAGGTGATGCAAATGAAACTTTACTTTTGGTATTGCCTTGGTTTAAAAATGCTGTCATAAACAAGCTTTCGCCAGTAAGAACTCTTTTACCTGCATTTAAAAGTTTGCCAAATATGCCTGATCCTTGTTGCTGCGAACCGTCACCAAATATGGTTTCCATTTGGATGTTGTTCTCCATCATCATAAAACTGCCAGCTTCGGCAATTACAATTTCTTGTGGATCCAATTCTATTTCCACATATTGCATTTCTTCTCCAAAAATCTGATAATCTATTTCGTGTGCCTGCATAATTTCTAAATGGTTTGTTTCTAAAATTAGTCGAATGATGCTTTAGAATGTTACAGTTTTGGTGCTCTTAAGACATTTTTAAAAATATTTTAAGGATTTGTTATTTTAAATTAGTCTTAATTACGTGTTTAATTGCCTTAAATTATATATTTTTGCATCGTTATAATTTTATCAGAATGGCATTAGTTAGCGATTTGACCACCAAAGTATTATTTGAAACCGAAAAAGGATATAGTTACCAATGTGATTTGACCGACAGTATAATCATCAATTTTGTTGATACTGTATCAAGTTATAAAATTCAGGATTTTTTGATTTTTCAAAGAAAGGTTAATAGCGTTGACATTCTTAACATGCTATATGATTTGTCTGATCAATCAGATGCGCAGTTGATTGAAACTACCAAAAGAAATTTTTCTAGAAATCTTACTATCTGTGAAATAGTGCAGTTGAGAGATTTATTAAACGGAACAAAATTTACTCTTACTTTACATTCTATGCTTTGTAGTGTAGCAAATGTTGAGCTTATTTAGATTCTTACTTAGATTAAATCCAAATTTTCAGACATTTAGGGCTACTCGGTTAAGTTTTTGTAATTTTACATTATAAAACTTAATGTTATGAAAGATTTACTAAGAACAAGCACGTCATTAACTGAAGGCGTAGAAAATATATTGAATTTACAGGCAAAATTAGAAAGCGATGCTTCTAACAAATATTTAGCTATGGCAGCATGGTTGGATAGAAATGGTTATGCTAATACAGCAGGTTATTTGTATAAGCAAGCTGAAGAAGAAAGAGAGCACTTTCTAAAAATCTTCAAATTCATTACAGATATGGGAGGGATTGCAATTACGCCATCTGTTCCAGAAGTGCAGCAAGAATTTGCTTCTTTTAGAGAAGTATTTGAAATTGCTTTGCAAAACGAAATTGCAGTTACTCAAGCAATCAATAAAGTAATCGCAAAATGTAGAGCTGAAAACGACTACGCTACAGAAGACTTTATGATGTGGTATGTGGCTGAGCAAAGAGAAGAAGAGAAAAACGCAAGAAGAGCGTTAGAACTTTTCGAACTAATCAACGGAAACGAAGCTGACGGTAAATTCCAATTAGACGTTCAGATTTCAAAAATCGGATAATTAACCGATTTATAAATTAAAAAAGCCCTTAATAATTACTATTAAGGGCTTTATTTTTTTTATTCATTCATCAAAGTTTCAATCTCATCTGCTTCAACAGGAATGTTACGCATTAAGTTGAAAGGTTCTCCTTTTTCCTGAACCACAACGTTATCTTCTAAACGGATTCCGAATTTTTCTGCTGGAATGTAAATTCCTGGCTCAACAGTGAAGACCATATTTGGTTTCATTGGTTCGTGAAGCAATCCGTAATCGTGCGTGTCCAATCCCATGTGGTGAGAAGTTCCGTGCATGAAATATTTTTTGTACGCTGGCCATTCTGGATTTTCATTCTGAACATCAGCTTTGTCTAATAAACCTAAACCAAGCAATTCAGAAGTCATGATTTTACCCACTTCAATATGATATTGTTTCCAAAGCGTTCCTGGAGTAAGCATTTTTGTAGCTTCGTTTTTAACTCTTAAAACCGCATTGTAAACCGCTTTTTGGCGATCTGTAAAACGTCCAGAAACTGGAATCGTTCTTGTCATGTCGCTAGAATAATTAGCATATTCAGCAGCAACATCTAATAATAGCAAATCTCCTTCTTTACATTGCTGATTGTTTTCGATGTAATGTAAAACATTCGCATTGTTTCCAGAAGCGATAATTGGCGTATATGCAAAACCTTTAGAACGGTTACGGATGAATTCGTGAGCCAATTCAGCTTCAACTTCATATTCTGTAACATTTGGTTTTACGAATCCTAATAATCTACGGAAACCTTTTTCTGTAATATCACAAGCGTGCTGAATCAAATCGATTTCTTCGCTTTCTTTTACAGAACGAAGTCTTTGTAAAATCGGGTTGCTTTTTGCAACGTTGTGTGCAGGATAGCGCTCTTTCCACCATTTTACAAAACGAGCTTCGCGAGTTTCTGTTTCAACAGTTGCGCGGTAATGTTCGTTTGTATTGATGTACATCGTATCTGCATACGTCATCATTTCGTTCAAAACTTTATGAAAATCTTGCAACCAATAAACTGTTCTAATTCCAGAAACCTGAAAAGCACGTTCTTTTGTCAATTTTTCACCTTCCCAAACTGCGATATGATCGTTTGTTTCTCTCAAGAAAAGAATTTCTCTCTGGTGCTCGTAAGGTGCATCTGGAAACAAAAGCAAAACACTTTCTTCCTGATCTACACCACTTAGATAAAAAATATCTCTGTGTTGCGCAAAAGGCAAAGTACTGTCTGCACTAATTGGGTAAATGTCATTTGAATTAAACACGGCAACTGAATTAGGTTTCATTTCTGCCATGAATTTTCTGCGGTTCTTCACAAAAAGAGCGCTGTTTATTTGATGATATTTCATAATTATTTCGTTTTTGAACTTCGAATTTCAAAATTACATATTTTAAATATATCGTGTGAAATTGATTTATTAAAGTTTTCTTATTTGTTTGGAGTTTTTTGCTACGAAGGCGCGAAGTTTTTAACGCAAAGAGCGCAAAGGTTTTTCGCAAAGTACGCAAGGAATGTTTTTGTTGAAGAAGAAAAAGGACGCAAAGTGATTTCTTGGATTTCTAAGTGAATAGTCTCGAAAAGTCGCTAAAGCGCAAAGTTTTACACAATCTTGTCATTTCGACGAAGGAGAAATCACACAAGAAGCTCCGCAAAGAAAATAACGAGAGTTACTCTGATTTATTGATTTTCCTTTATATAATTAAAATACAATTTTTCTGACTATCTAATTGGTTTTGAATTTAGAATTGTGTAATCTTGGAGTTTTAAATTATTTCATGGATTTTAATAATTAAAATAAAAAATGAAAGGCATGGAAAAATTGTTAGAGTTACAGTCGATTGTTAAAAAGTATGAAGAAAGCAAATCTACTTTGTTTGAAACAATTTCTTCAATAAAGGATTTTACAGGGAAAGAAGTAACGCAATACGACTTAGATAATTACTGGGCTTATCAAGATTTAGAAAATTTTTGTAAAAATCTATTAATTGAACCTATTGAGGAATGGCAAAATATTGATGATGAAAAAGCCCTAATTCTTATTGCTGAAATTTTAGATAATGTATCAGATGATGCTATTATCGCTCGAAATTCTGAAGCTTTAGAAAAACGTTATGGTAAGCCGCAAGGTACTGTAGTAGATATGATTTTCTATGAAGAATTAAATGAGATAGAAATCCTTAATCAATTAAAAAAAGATAACATAATTCAATTGTAATTTTAATGAAAGTTACCAGTAGAAATTTATGAAGTTCGTTTTTAAATCATGAATATAGAAAATGTAAAATTACTGCGAAGTAAAATCTCTATTTCTTTAAGCGAAGCAGTACAGATTCTTAGAATGAATAATGATGATGTTGTTCTTTCTGAAGAAGCTTTTCATAATCAAAACATTGTTGAAATCTCTACCAAGACAGAATGTGAAGTGGAAATGGCAAGAAAAGAATATCAAATTTGTAATTACGATGTAACGAAAGCAATTGAAAGAATCAATCAGAAACCAGTTGTGATTTCAACAGGTAATAATGCAGATTCAAAAATCGGATTTATTTTATGGCCAGAAAATGCAGAAGGAGAATTTTATAAAACTGAAAAAAGAAATGATGTTTTTATTTCATCAGAAGATTTTGAGATTATTTCGAAGGCATTTCAATCTGTTTTTCCAATAAAAAATCCTTGGAACGGAATCGTCGAAGATGAATTTGATAAAACGGGTCATAACTTCTTCGATAATAAAACCAGCAGATTAATTGTGGAAAGAATAAGCAGTATTGAACCCAATAATGAAAAAGAAAAAATATTTCTTTTTGAATCAATAAAATGGCTAAACGATAAATTGGCATATGCTGATTATATTACTGTATATGGAAACTTATAAACTAAAATTATGATCGAAAGAGAACAAATAATCGGAAATTACATTGAAGGTTACAATCAATTCAATATTGAAAAAATGACCGCTGATTTCAGCAATAATATTGTTTTTGAAAATGTAGCCAATGGAGAAGTAAATATGTCTTTAAAAGGAATAAATGAATTTAAAGAACAAGCTGAACAAGCTAAAAATTATTTTTCAAGCCGAACACAAACAATTACAACTTTCAATCATTTAGAATCTGAAACAGAAATAGAAATCGATTATCAAGCGGTTCTAGCAATGGATTTTCCAAACGGAATGAAAAAAGGGGAGGAATTAAATTTGAAAGGAAAGTCTGTTTTTGAATTTTCGGGCGAAAAAATTTCAAAATTGACTGATATAAGTTAATATGAATTCAAGAGTTTTTTTATTGATAAAAACTACCGTGGAAAAGATTCAGAAGATAAATGATTGATGAATCACAAACAAAAAGCGAATAGAAAACGTGGCGATTTATGAAAATCTTGGTTTTACATTGAGTCACAATAAGTTTACGATTTCTAAATAAATAATAGGACAAAAAAAATTATGAAAACAAAACACCGTTGCTTAATCGGACTACTATTTTTTCTAATCAGTTATTTATTCTTTTCAAAATTTTTGCCAAGTTTTAGCGATTCAATAGATTTTGCGCATTGGTTTAACTTAATTGGCGCGTGTTTTTTATTGTCTTTTAATGACGTATTTCCTAAAACTAAGATTCATAAAGTTGCTTCTGTTTTGACAACTTTGGGCGTTATTGCGCATATTGGTCTTTGTACAATCGATTTTATAATGTCAAGCTACGGAGATAACGAAATTGCGAAAGAGGCATTAAGTCATCAAATTACAATTTCACCACTGATTTTTTATCCGTTTATAGCGGTTGGACCTTCTTTGCTTTTTCTTGGTTTGGCGCTGCACGCATTTGCTTTTATAAAAACAGAAACTGTAAAAACCCTAATGGTAATTGTTGGTTCGATTGCTGTCGGAATATCTTTTTTTGTTTTTAAAAATGGAATTTGGATGCTCTTGAGCTGTTTTGTTTTTTGTTTGGGATTAGCATTGTTGATTTTCGATGAGAAAAATATTGAAAGTTGATTCGGAATTAAAAAACAAAGAACTAATATTGAAAATAAATACTTTAAAAACTGAAATAGATTTTGAAAAACCATTTAAAATACCTGCTTTCCCTTTTTGTGGCTTTGGTCATAATGGCGGGCGATGGTGTTTTGTATGTTCAATCTAATTCTCCAGAATATTATCAGTCTTCTTTTGTTGTTTCGAGAAAAGAAATAGATCTAAAAAATCTTCGAGTTTACGTTTTTAATCAAGTTAAAAGAACTGGAAAGACTTTATTTCCGATACTTTTAACTTGTTTCAGATTAAAGGAAATTTTAAGTTTTCAAATTCATGTTATTCTGAAAACCTATAAAAAGATTCATTGTGATATAAATTCATTTATAGCACAGTCAGTTTTTGTAAATGAAATAAGCACTTCAAGCAATTTCAAGAAAAGTTTATACACGGCTTAAGGAAGTTATTTTCTAAGCCATTATGCTATTTTCATGGCATAAGATGATTCATAATGTCTAATCATTTATCATTTTAAAATGTATAAACAAACTCATAAAAAAGGTTTAGAGCAATCTAAGCCACGACTTCATTGGTTAAAAAGAAAATTAGTTCTAATCATGACCGCTTTCATGCTCGGAATGGCAAACGGAATGCATACAGAAGATACGCGTCTTAAAGGAAATCAAAATTATACCGAACAGCATAAGAAGGACTAAATTTAATTAGATAATGTGACAATTTGATAATTATAAAATTCTTAATAATTATAATTATGTGATTTTGCCTTTGTCAAAGTTTTAAACTTTGACGAAGGTTTTTTTGCGCTCTGTTGTCATTTCGACGAAGGAGAAATCTCCGCAAGAAACTCCGCAAAGAAAATCGATAATCTTTGTCGAGCTACTTACGGAGATTTCTCCTTCGTCGAAATGACAGACTGTTCGGGCGTATAACTAAAAAGCCGAAGCATAATTGCTTCGGCTTTTTAGTTGGAAATTGGGTTTTAAAAAATTGGAATTTAATTTTTAATCCACCCATTTATAATAACGAGCTCCAATTAAAACAGGAATCTCTTTTTCGATTCTATCCAAAACCCATTCGTTTTTCGGAGTTCTTACGATTTCTTTTTGTTCTTTTTTATGAAGACTTTCGTAAGTATTGAAATCAATTTCTACGCTTTCTTTTAAATTTTCAAAAAGTTTCACATTTGCTAGAGCAGATTCCCATTCTGGTTGAATTGTTCCTTCAAAAACTTTCGATTTAGATCCGCTTCCGTAAGCTAAGAAACCAAATTTAGTTCCTGCAATTTCCTTTTTAGTATCATAAAAATGAGCCAAAGTCGACAATAATCCCATGAAAATAGAACCAGTGTAAAGGTTTCCAATTAAAGAAGACGCTAATTCAGCAGGCTGTAATTTCTCGGTTACAAATGTTTTGTAATCATCAGATTTTGCTACTTCTTTAATTTTTGTCTGATAATCTGCAGGTGCAATATCGTCAGCAATAATTTTCTTGGCACTGTCTAAAGCATAAATTTCAGACAACATACGTCTTCCTTGAAAAGAATAAGGCAAGTGCATGATAATGCTAGTCCATGTATTATATAAAGTCTCAGTAGTATTTTTTGATTTTTTGAATGAAAAGTAAGCATTACGCGTACGATCCATATAACATTGATTTGAATACTGGCCATCAAAAACCGGCTGATCTTTATGAATTTCGATTTCAGCTTCTAAATTGTCAAACCAAGAATCGTTGTTTGAGTTTTTTGTAATTTCTTCTTTTGAAATAGTTCTGTAAGGTTTGAAGAAATCGAAAACACCTTTTGTGCTTGTAGTCCAATTATCATCAAAAGCAATAATTTTTGGGTTTGCAGTAATTAACATCGCAACCGCTCCAGCTCCTTGAGTGTATTCTCCACCAGAGTTTAAATCGTATTTTGCAAAATCGCTAGTAACCACAATTGCTTTTTTTGTTGGATTCAATTTTACGAAATCAAGACAGTTTTGCATCGCGTCTACACCGCCAATACAAGCAAAAGTGAAATCTACAACATCGCATTCTGCCAAAGCATCTTCACCAAATTTTTGCTCCATTAAACTAATTAGATAAGAAGCAATTGGTTTTGAAGAGTCGATTCCGCTTTCAGTACCAACATAAATTCGGCTTATTTCGTTAAGGTTTATTTTATTGTCAAGGATAAGTTTTGTTAAGGCATTTGCTCCAAAAACAACAGCGTCTTGGTGAACGTCTGGAAAGGTCATTTTTAATAATCCAAGACCTTTTTCTAATTTTTCTGGTTCAATATTTCTGGCAACAGCCAAAGTTTTTATGGGTAAATGTATGTTTGCTACATCAAATGAGATAGCATCAATTCCTGTTTTCATTCTTTATTTTTTGAGCCGCTAAAGGTAAAACTATGTTGTGGAATGACAATTTTTTACTTAGACAAAATTTCTGCCGAAGAACACTTTTGAAGAAAATAAATCAAAACTTTGAATAAAATAACAATATGATAAATTTTCGGTAATCTACTTAGAGCTTAATTTTTTCTTTAAGGCTTAAAAAGCAGGATTTTGAGGTTCTCTATAGTGAATTATTTTTTATCAGCTCAATTTCTGTACGTAAAAATACGTAGAATTAGGCTATTTTAAAATCATTATAAATAACAGCGAAATGGTTGTAGTTCTTTTGTAATTGAATTATTTTTGTGTAATTTTTTAAAACAAACTACTTAACACTTATGGCACAATCTGCACTATTGAATGCTTCCATTTTAAAGAAAGTAGCTATGGCTCTTTCGGGAATATTCTTGATCACGTTTTTAGCGCTGCATGTTTCCTTAAATTTTATTTCTATAATTAGTGAAGACGTTTTTAACGAAGCTTCTCACTTTATGGGGTACAATCCGCTGATTCAGTATGTAATGCAACCAATTTTGGCATTCGGAGTAATTTTCCACTTTGTAATGGGATTTATTCTGACGGCTCAAAACAGCGCGGCACGACCAATTGCATACGCTAAATACAACGGAGCTGCAAACGCTTCTTGGAGTTCTAGAAATATGATTATTTCTGGATTGGTTATTTTGGCTTTCTTAGGATTGCACTTTTATGATTTCTGGTTTCCTGAAGTTAGCTATAAATATATAGCTGGAACAGCACCAGATGCTACAAGGTATTATGGTGAGTTAGTTCACAAATTCCATGATCCAATTCGTACAGCATTGTACTGTGTGTCATTTATCCTATTAGGATTCCACTTGTGGCATGGGTTTGCATCTTCTCTTCAATCTGTAGGGATGCACAACAAATACTCTAGATTTTTAGCGAAAGTTGGTTACTGGTTTGCAGTTGTAGTACCAGCAGCTTTTGTAATTATCGCTTTATTTCATCATTTCAATAATTAATATCAATTATAATGGCATTAGATTCAAAAATTCCAAATGGTCCTATTGCGGACAAATGGACAAATTATAAAGATCATATTAATTTAGTAAACCCAGCTAACAAACGTAACTTAGATATTATTGTTGTTGGTACAGGTTTGGCTGGAGGTTCGGCTGCGGCTACTCTTGCTGAGTTAGGATATAACGTAAAAGCATTCTGCTTCCAAGATTCTCCACGTCGTGCGCACTCTATTGCAGCACAAGGGGGTATCAACGCGGCAAAAAACTATAAAGGTGACGGTGACTCTATTTACAGATTATTTTACGATACTGTAAAAGGTGGAGATTACCGTGCTCGTGAGGCAAACGTTTACCGTTTAGCTGAAGTTTCAGGTAATATTATTGACCAATGTGTGGCTCAAGGGGTGCCATTGGCTCGTGAATACGGCGGATTATTAGATAACCGTTCTTTTGGAGGAACTTTGGTTTCTCGTACATTTTATGCACAAGGACAAACTGGACAGCAATTATTGTTAGGAGCTTATTCTGCAATGAACCGTCAAATTGGTCGTGGAAAAATTAAAATGTACAACCGTCACGAAATGCTTGACATTGTAATCGTGAACGGAAAAGCGAGAGGTATTATCGCTCGTAACTTAATCACAGGAGAAATTGAAAGACATTCTGCTCACGCAGTAGTAGTAGGTTCTGGAGGATACGGAAACGTGTTTTTCCTTTCTACAAATGCTATGGGAAGTAACGCAACAGCAGCTTGGAAAATTCATAAAAAAGGAGCGTTTTTCGCAAATCCTTGTTACACACAAATTCACCCAACATGTATTCCAGTTTCAGGAGATCACCAGTCTAAATTGACTTTGATGTCTGAATCTTTACGTAATGACGGTCGTATTTGGGTTCCTAAAAAACTAGAAGATGCTCAGGCAATTCGTGAAGGAAAGAAAAAAGCAACTGACTTATCTGAAGACGAAAGAGATTATTTCTTAGAAAGAAGATATCCTGCGTTTGGTAACTTAGTACCTCGTGACGTTGCGTCTCGTGCAGCTAAAGAAAGATGTGATGCTGGTTTTGGAGTTAACAAAACTGGAGAAGCGGTTTACTTAGATTTCGCAGCAGCAATCAAACGTTACGGAACTGAAGATGCTTATGTAAAAGGTTTAGATGATAAAGATGCTGCTTTGGTAACTAAATTAGGAGCTGCAATCGTGAAAAGTAAATACGGAAACTTATTCCAGATGTACTACAAAATCGTTGATGAGGATCCTTACACAACTCCAATGATGATTTACCCAGCGGTTCACTACACAATGGGTGGAACTTGGGTTGATTATAACTTAATGACTACGATTCCTGGATGTTTCTCAATTGGAGAATCTAACTTCTCTGATCACGGTGCAAACAGACTTGGAGCTTCTGCTTTAATGCAAGGTTTGGCTGATGGATATTTCGTATTACCTTATACTATCGGAGATTATTTAGCTCCAGATATTAAAATGGGTGAAATTTCTACAGATTTACCAGAATTCATTGAAGCTGAAAAAGCGGTAAAAGATCAAATTGAGAAATTTATCAATAATAATGGTAAGCACTCAGTAGATTACTTCCACAAAAAATTAGGAAAAATTATGTGGAATAAAGTAGGTATGGCTCGTAATGCTAAAGGTTTAACTGAAGCTATCGAAGAAATTGCTGCTTTACGTGAAGAGTTTTATAAAGATGTAAAAGTGCCAGGAAGCGCTAACGAATTTAATCAGGAATTAGAAAAAGCAACTCGTGTTGCCGATTTCTTAGAATTAGGAGAATTGTTCGCGAAAGATGCTTTACACCGTAACGAATCTTGTGGAGGTCACTTCCGTGAGGAATACCAAACAGAAGAAGGAGAAGCGCTTCGTGATGACGAAAACTTTGCATACGTTGCAGCTTGGGAATACAAAGGAAAACCAAGTGATGCAGTATTACACAAAGAACCTCTTAATTACGAAAACATTAAATTAGTTCAAAGAAGTTATAAATAAGAATTTGGTCGAAAGCCAAAGTCTTAAAGTCAAAAGGCAAAATGTGCCAAGCGACTTTCGACTTTCGACTTTATGACTTTCAAACGAAAAAGGTTATGAAACTTACATTAAAAATATGGCGTCAAAAAAACGCACAAGATAAAGGAGGGATTGTAGAATATCCTATCGACGGAATCGAACCAGATATGTCTTTCCTTGAAATGTTAGATGTTCTTAACGAAGATCTAATCAACAAAGGAGAAGAGCCTGTAGCATTTGACCACGATTGTCGTGAAGGAATCTGCGGAATGTGTTCTTTATTCATCAACGGTGAAGCGCACGGACCAGACAGAGGTGTAACAACTTGTCAGTTGCACATGCGTATGTTTAAAGATGGCGATACGATTTTTATCGAGCCATTTAGAGCAAAAGCTTTCCCGGTAATTAAAGATTTAGTTGTTGACAGAAGCTCTTTTGATAGAATTCAACACGCAGGAGGATTTATCTCTGTAAATACTTCAGGAAATACAATCGACGCGAATACTATTCCAGTTCCAAAAGACGATGCAGACAAATCATTTGATGCTGCTGCTTGTATTGGTTGTGGAGCTTGTGTTGCAACTTGTAAAAACTCTTCAGCAATGTTATTCGTTTCTGCAAAAGTTTCTCAATACGCATTATTGCCACAAGGTAAAGTTGAAGCTACTGACCGTGTTTTACACATGGTTCACCAAATGGATTTGGAAGGTTTCGGAAACTGTACAAATACAGGAGCTTGCGAAATTGAATGTCCAAAAGGAATTTCGCTTGAAAATATCGCACGTATGAACCGTGAGTATTTAGCGGCAAGCTTAAAAGGATAATACACAATTTAGTATATTTGAAAAAACGCATTCATTAATTTGGATGCGTTTTTTTGTTGATTTCGATTGTACTCTGTTGTGAACTTATGAAATCCTTTTTTAAGGTTTAACGGTTTCGCGGGCTACATTTAAATTCTTATTTTTGTAAATAGTAAAAAATCAATTGGCATGAGCACAGAAAATGAAGTTTTAAATTACAGCAAAGAAGAACGTAAAAATCATATTCTAAAAGAGATCAACCTGCACACGCGTGTAAGTTTTGAAACTCTTTCGGCGAAACTTGGCGTTTCTGAAGATACTGTTCGCCGTGATATTAATGAACTTGATGCTGATTCGCTTTTAATTAAAGTGAAAGGCGGTGCCATGACCAAAGGATATCACTATTCTTCCTCTAACCAAACTTATGCTGTCGAAGCCAAACAAGTTATTGCTGAAAAAGCCGTTGGTCTTCTTCATGATGGAATGGTTTTAATTGTTGATGGTGGAACCACTATTCGAGAATTCATTCGATTGATTCCAAATGATCTCAATTTGACGGTTTTTACTATTACTGCTTTAACGGCCGTTCAGCTTTTAGATAAACCAAACATTAAAACGATTATGATTGGCGGAAGCATTTCTTCTTACAGCCAAATGTGCGTGAGTGGAGAAGCTTTTCATCAATTAGCCAATATAAAAGCAGATCTTTTGGTGTTAGGAACAAATGCTCTAGATGTAGACGGCGGTTATTCTGATTCTGATTGGGAAACGGTTCAGGTGAAAAAAGCAATGATTCAAGCTTCTAAAAAAACTGCGGTTTTAACCATTACTGAAAAGCTAAATACGGTCCTTAAAATGAAAATTGCGAGCTTGTCTGAGGTGAATTATGTAATTACCGAAGAAGAGCCAAATCACGAAAAATTACAGCCATATAAAAGTGCTGTTCCAAGTCTTGTTGTGATTTAATTTTAAACTGATTTTAACTTTCATATCATTAAAATGAAAATAGCTTTAATTCAAACCGATCTTTTTTGGCAGAACGCGAGTAAAAACCGAGAAAACTTTGATTTAAAAATCAATGAAATTCAGTCGGAAGTAAATCTAATTGTACTTCCTGAAATGTTTTCGACCGGATTTACAATGAATGCTTCTGAGGTTGCTGAAACAATGCAAGGAGAAACGGTTGAATGGATGAAATTGAAAGCAAAACAAAAAGATGCTGCAATTACAGGAAGCGTTGTCATCACAGAAAACGGCAAATTTTACAATAGAATGTTTTTTGTTTTTCCGTCAGGCGAAATTCAATATTACGATAAACGACATTCTTTTTCTCTAGCAGGCGAAGACAAGGTTTATACGCGCGGAAACGAGAAAGTTATTGTACATTATCTGAATTGGAAAATATGCCTTCAGATTTGTTACGATTTGAGATTTCCGGTTTTTGCTCGAAATGTAGAAAACTACGACCTCATTTTGTATGTTGCCAATTGGCCAAAAGTACGCACTAATGCTTGGGATACTTTGCTTAAAGCCCGCGCCATAGAAAATCTTTCGTATGTAGTTGGTGTAAATAGAATTGGAAACGATGCGCACGATTATGAACATATCGGTCATTCGCAAGCGATAGATTTCTTAGGCAATTATATCTTAGAGCCACAAGAAAAAAATGGTGTCTTTGTCATTGAATTAGACAAAAACACCATGTATGAAACGCGTAAAAAATTAGACTTTTTAAGCGATAGAGATCAGTTTGAAATCAAGCTTTAAAACGCTTTTCGTTTCTTTTCAGCTTCTTTTTTCTTTTTATCGTCTTGTTTTTTCTCGACTTCTGGATTAAACGGAATGCTCAAGTCAATTGTCTCGTTTCGATCCCAATTGGCGCGAACATCAAATTCTTCCTGATTGTAAAATACTTCTTCAGCATATCTCTTTTCTAAGAAATTACCAGTGTCATATTGTTTGTTTTTATTGTCATCGTAAATAATGCGAACAGTAAAAACGTCGGGTTGCAATAAATTAAACTCTAATGTAGTTGCTCCTTCAGAATATCCTTCAGCCAAAACAACGTCTCCTTTTTTATTGGTCAATTCAACAATTATAGGAAAACGTTTTACATTTTTCATCGTCAATATAATATTCCCGTAATCGGCGTATTCCTTAGTGGCCAACTTATACGATAAAGTATCGTTTGTTTTTTCATAAAAATCAGTCAAAGCGCCTGGCAAGAAAGTGAAACTATACTTTTCTAAAGGTTCTTTTTTGAAATCAAAATAAAGTTTTTGGTCAAACTCATCATATTCTGTTGTGTAAGGAACAGCAACAGAATCTTTATTAATCAATTTAATTTTAGAATTGTCAAATTTTACTAATGGCGTTTCGGTTTCCAATGTAAAACGATCTCTAAAATTAATCTGGCCGTTTTGTACTGCTTTAATATTTAAAGTGTCTTTTTTTAACGCTTTAATTTTAAAAGAAAATCTTTTCTTGTAATCTCCTTTTTCAACTTCCATTGATAACGAATCGGCTTTTACAGGCTTGTACCAAACTTGAAGCGAGTCTTTTTTAGGGAATTGCGTTATAATCGTTTCCAAAACATCATTGCCGTTTTTAAGGACAACTTTTGGTTTTGAATTCTTGAAATTCTGTTTTCCTTCATACGGAAGATACAAACGGTTTCCAGAAGCTTGAATTGGTTTGAAAGTTTTTAATGGCAACGTTTCTTTGAATAATTCTAAGTCATAAACAGAGTCAGACGGAATAGTGATGTAGTTTTTCAAAAATCCGATTTTATCATCTTTCGGATTAAATTTATTGTTTGAACCTTTGTCTTTCAGCGCCACCAAAAGATACTTTCCTTCTTTTAGGTTTTCAAACTGAAAAGTTCTCATGCTATCCAAAGTATTCGTAATGTAACGCGGAAATTCTTTGTAAATGGTAGAATCTTTAAATTTATCATTTACTTCATATAACATTACAGAAACGAAATTGTCTACATATTTTCCGTAAGAATCTTTAATTCTTCCATTCAATTTAAGAGAATCAATGTGCGGTCCCGTTGAGAAAATATATTTGAATTGATCTAAAGCATTCCCTTCGTTGTTGTCTGTAATCGCTTGTCCAAAATTAAAACTATACGTCGTGTTTGGCTGTAAATCATCTCGAAGTTCAATTTTTATGAATTTGCTGACAGTCTGAGGCGTGATTAATGGCTCATTTTTTAAAGGAGGAGAAATAATCAGCTGTTTGTTTGTGTTTTTAAGTTTGATATATTCATCAAAATATAAAGTAATAGTATTTCCTTTAAAATCTGTAGTATAATTTTTTGGAATACTTCCGACCAAAACAGGAGCCAAAGTATCTTTTAAACCGCCGGTAATACTGCCTCTTTTGGCGCAGCTTATCATTGATATTAAAATTATAAATGCAATATATTTTAGAGTGTTTTTCAACATAATGGTTTTTCAATTTGATTGCACAAAATAACGATTATATTTGCTTTAATTGAAATTTTTTAGCCATTTATTAGGATTTGGCATTTTGGAAATCTTCAAAAATTTTAGTGTTTAAAATGCTATAATTTCTTACTTTTGAATTAAAATGTAATTTTCCTAAGTTTTGTTCAAGCGATTTTTCCCAGTTTTGTTTCTCTTTTTAATGTTGTCGTGCACGAAAAGCGAAAAACCTGTAATCTCCTTTTATTACTGGAAAACAATGTTCAAGTTTTCTGAAACGGAAAAAGAAGCATTGAAAGAAAACAATGTTCAGAAACTTTATGTGAGGTATTTTGACATTGGACTTCATCCAGAAACAAATTTTCCGATTCCCATAAGTCCTGTTCGTTTTGAAGAAAATCCGAAAGAATATGCTATTGTTCCAGTTGTTTTTATTCAGAACAAAGTCATGTTGCAATCTAATTTGGATGTAAACGATCTGGCTCAAAAAACGTTTGGTTTAATAGAACAGATCAATTCTAAAAATAAAATTGCGTGTCAGGAAATTCAAATTGACTGTGATTGGACGCTAAAAAGCAAAGGGAATTATTTGAAATTTATAGAGGTTTTTAAAAAACTTTCGAAGAAGAAACTTTCAGCGACGATTCGATTGCATCAGGTGAAATATTTCAAAAAAACAAAAATCCCAAATGTAGATTCTGGAGTTTTGATGTATTACAATATGGGTTCGATTGCGTCAGATTCGTTAAATTCTATTTACGATCAGAAAGTGGCGGCACGATATCTTAAAAGTTTAAAAAGATATCCGTTGCATCTTGATTTTGCTTTTCCAATTTATTCTTGGGGAGTTCATATTAGAAATAATAAAGTGATCGGACTTCGTTCTAAAATCAATAGTAGAGAACTAGAGAAAGATTTCAATTTTGAAAAAACAAGTCCGATTTTTTTCAGAGTAAAACAATCTAATTATAAAAATGGTGTTTTTTATGAAGAAAATGATCTCTTAAAAATAGAGGAAATAAAACCTGAAGATTTAAAAGAAATGGCAGAAGATTTGCAAGATAATCTTGTCGAAAAGCCAAACGAAATTATATTTTACGATTTAGACGAATTCAATTTAAACAATTATGAAAAAAATACTTTTAAGCAGATTATTTCTTGCTTCTAGTGCCATTTTGCTTTCCGCATTTGGAATTATATACGCCTGCGCAGATGGAGATTGGGATTATTTAGGATCTTATAATTCAAATTTTACTCCAGAAACTTTTGCTGATAAATCGTATTCGCCTTTGTTTTTATCGGGCGGAATTTTCTACGGAATTGGTTTTGATACGCAGCATAATTCTCGTTTTAATAAAAACATAAAATCAGATTGGGCAGATTATCTTAAAGGAAAAGTCGATACAACTACAGTCAATTATTTTTTGATTGGAGACGAAAAGCCAAGATATTATTCTGATGATAAAAATGTGATCAATAACAAAGAAGAAATTGAAGGCTTGCATGTTTATTATAAAACGAAAAAGGAAAATAAAAGCACTCAGAAATGGGGCAAAAAGCTTAATCTGAAAGATGAGAAAGTGAAAAACTTTGTCGAATTTCTGTATTTAGCTCAGAAAATAGAAACCGTTTCTATCGGAGAAGATTATTGGAGTTACGATCCTGTTGTGGCAAAAACGTTCAATGATGCCAAAATGATTCAGTCAATAGAAAATGTTTACAATACTTTGTCAGATCCGTTTTTGAAAAACAGATATTGGTTCTTGACTATGAAAGCGCGTTTTTATAGTAACGACAAACAAAAAGCAATTGACTTTTTTAATAAAACAGAAAGTTCTGTTGCTAAAAATACGTTGTATTATCGTGCTTTGGCTTACGTTGCCGGAATTAATTATAAGCAGAAAAAATTTGCGACTTCAAATTATTTATACGCGCAAGTTTTTGATAATTGCCCTGAATTACGTGTTGTAACAGCTTATAGTTTTAAGCCAAAAAACGAGTCAGATTGGACTAAGGCTTTGGCTTTGGCAAAAAACAATAAAGAAAAAGCAGCGCTTTGGGCAATTCACGGATATTATAAAGATGAAAAACAAGCGATTGAAAAAATCTACGAATTAGATCCGAAAAGCGAGCATTTGAATTATTTAGGAACGAGATTGGTGAATTCGTTAGAACAAAAAATAAATAATTCGTTTCAGATTGGCGGACAAGGAGAAAACCAGAAACCAAAACAGCAGACTGTTGCTGAAAATAAAACAGAAAACAAAGCAAAAGTTGACAATAGCGCTTTTGATTTAATTGCGAAAATTTCTGCTGCTGGAAATACTGACAAACCATATTTATGGGACATTTCACTTGGATATCTTCAAACGTTAAAAGGCGATTATGCTAATGCGGATAAGAATTATACTAAAGCTGAAAAAACACTTCCTAAAACAGAATTGGCAGGAATGCAACTTCGTTTGTTGCGTTTTGTGAATAATTTAAGTAAGATCGATAAGCTGACAGATAAAAATGAGAAAACAATTCTAGCTGATTTGAACTGGCTGTACACTGAACTTCCTAAAAATTATAAAGGAGACACATTTCGTTATCAAAATGCTTCTTCATGGAGCAGAAGCTATTTGTCGCATTTGTATAAAGAAAGCGGCAATTTTGTGATGGCTGAAATTTATGGTGAATCACGCTATAGTTATTGGAATGACGGAAATGCTTATTATGATAATGAAAAGAATTTGTTGGCAATAAAATCTTTCTTAGAAAAATCTAACAAGAGCGAAATCGAGAAAATTGGTGCGGGAATTTATAGTTTGAAATTGAAAGACATTAATAATTTTCAAGCAATTCAAGCGACTTTCAAAAACAAAATTCCAGAAGCAATTGCTTTTATGCAACAAACTGATTCTGTTCAGCACGTTAAATTCTTAGGAAATCCGTTTAACGGTAATATAAAAGATTGCCACGATTGTGAGCACGCTGCGTATCAGAAGAAAAAATATACTTACATGGATTTCTTGACGACAATAAAATCTATGCAAGATAAATTGGCTCAAAAAGAAGATGTTTACACGAACAGCCTTTTGTTAGGAAATGCGTTTTACAATATTTCTCATTTTGGAAACGGAAGAACTTTTTATGAAATAAGCATCGTAGGTTACGGATCGAGTCCGTATTCGTTTAGGGATTCGATGAAAGATATGATTACGAATAATTCGGTTTCTAAAATGTATTATCAAAAAGCTTTTGAAGCGGCTTCGAACAAAGAGCAAAAAGCAAAATGTTTGTATCTGATTTCGAAATGCGAACGAAATGATTATTACAATAAAAAATACAATAACATAAGAAGCTATTGGGAAATTCAAGATGATAAGGTTAATTTTATTGCTTGGAACTCATTCAAAGCTTTAAGAAAAGACTATTCGGATACGAAATATTATCAGGATGTAATTGCAGAATGCGGGTATTTTAATACATATTTGAATCAATAATTTTGGAAAGATGGTGAATAAAATAGAACATATCGGGATTGCAGTAAAAAACATGGATGATGCTAATGTTTTGTTTGAAAAAATGCTTGGTGTTCCGTCTTATAAAATGGAAGCTGTAGAAAGCGAAGGCGTTTTAACTTCTTTCTTTCAAACAGGAAATAATAAAATCGAACTTTTGGTGGCAACAAATCCAGGAAGTCCGATTGCTAAATTTCTGGAGAAAAAAGGAGAAGGAATTCATCATATCGCTTTTGATGTTGATGATATCGAAGCTGAAATTGCACGCTTGAAAAGTGAAGGTTTTGTCTTGATTAACGAAGTTCCGAAGAAAGGAGCCGACAATAAATTGGTTGTTTTTCTGCATCCGAAGAATACAAATGGCGTTTTGGTGGAGCTTTGCCAAGAAATTAAATAAAAAAATGTCATTTTAATTTTTGAATAAGATGTTGAAAATCAATTTCATTTTTGAGATTCGAAGAAAGATTTAAAATTAAATTAAAATGATGTCTTAAAATATTTGGAGTGAATGAAAAATAGTAGTAATATTGCATCCTCTAAACCGGTCCTATAGCTCAGCTGGTTAGAGCACCTGACTCATAATCAGGTGGTCCCTGGTTCGAGCCCAGGTGGGACCACGTTAAAAATCAAAGCCTTACAGAAATGTAAGGCTTTTTTATTTGGTGTAAGTGTACTTTTTAAGTGTACTTTCATCATCACTCTGAATTTTATTCTAGTTATATTTTGTTGAGGTTGATTAAATCACATCTGGATTAAATAATCTAAATCCTTTTCCTTTAACAGCTCTAGCAACTTCGGGTTTTACCAAATAATTATTCTGGATTACACTTTTTGTTTTTTGATAACCTAGAGATTCGACCAATCCAGTTTGAGTCTCTATTTTTGTTAAAAATGATTTTCTTAAATGCTTTAATCCAATGGGGCTTGTGATGCCAGCTTTGTTTCTATAAAATCCAAATGAATGAGAAAGCTGTTTAGCCATCGATTCTCTGCTAATATTTTCATCAGCTCCAATTAAATATCTGTCTTCTCCTAAATGATTCTTGTAGTCGAGTCTTTTTAATAAATCTGCTAATTCTGGAGAGTAGGGAATGGGAACGATTTTTTTAGGTTTAGATTTGTCATGATTATGAGCTTTTTCGTATTTATAATCAACTCCAATGACATAGTCGATTTCTCCATTTTTGGTCAATACAATGTCAGAGTATTTAATTGAGATTGCTTCGGTTATTCTCATTCCCGAATATGCTATCAATTCAAAAGCTTCTTTAATATATGGCCTGTATCGGTTCTTTCTTACCCCATTTTTATAAATCTGAATAGAATTTTCTTCAGTTAAACAATTCATTATTTTGTAGAAATCATTATCATCAACATTAATGGGATTAGGTGCTTCGTTTTTTAATTTAGCGTACTGTAACGGATTGATTAGGTCATAACCTTTAGTTGCTATTAAAAATTTATAAAAACCTTTCAGAGCCCTTATATTGTGGTTATATGTAGCAATACTTTTGCTTTTTTGATAAAGTTCTTCAAAATACTTATTTACAATAGTTTTGTCAACTTGGTAGATTGTCATTTTATCAGTTTTGTGACCATTGTTTTCTAAATATATTTTTAGTTTACAAACGTACCCTACAGTATCACGAATGTATTCTCTGCTTCTAACTTTCTGTTCGAAGAAAGGAACGTCTACATTTTCTAGCCAATCGCTGAACATCATAATACAATCTTTAAATAATTCAGGTTTAGTCTCAATATGAGGAATTTGAGAAACAAACTGGACTGGATTTGATAGTTCACGCTTAAATTCTAGTAATTCTTCTATTGCAGTATCATACTCCAATGTCCTTAAATCTCTCGTTTTACGACTTCCATTTTGTTTGAGTATCGCTTTGTATCGTTGTCTGTCAATAGGATGCTTACAGTCCTTGTAAGCTTCTTGAGACACCTCGATAAGCTTATTGCATTTTTTGCACACAATGTGCAAACCAGCGAATTTTTTATATTTTAATATTTTCATAGTCTATAATTTAGATTTAGTGCGAGTGTAATTTATTTAAGTGACCCGTCAAATAATTTCTTAGACAATTTGCCTTTTGGAACATAACCCGTTTTCATAACTTTCTTTAAATCGGGAAAATCCAATATTTTGTATAGCTCACCATTCTCATACAACTTGTAATAATCCACCCAAGATTCACCATAGGTGGCTTTTAAATTCAATATTAAAGGCATATTATAAGCTAATTCAAACTCTTCTTTTATTACATACTCACCTGATGAGTCTTTGTAAACTAGTAAATGATTTTTCAAACACCATGAACGCACACTTCTTTTATCCTTTCTGTTTATCAGAGAAGATAGTTCGTTGAGATACATTCTATTTTTTGATGTTGATATCATTAATTTTAGTTGTGATTTTAAAGTAAAAAAGCCAGTTAGATGGTGTTTTGTAATCATAAAACTGGCTTTTAATAATTTTATTTAAAGATGCCTTCTTTAACTTTCTGCAATTTTTGAATACTTATACTTTTGTCGTTTAAAGTTAAATCGTCCAATAATTCATGAAAATTTTCTCTGTTAGCAGACGAGATAGTTACCATTTCTTCTTCATTATTATTTGAATCAGATTCACGTACAGTTACAATTAAGTCATTCTTTAAAGTTTGAGACATCATCAAGAATTGAAGTTCACTTATATTCATATCACAAATAAAAGGCGATTGCTCTTCTAGTACCTGAAATCGTTTTGCGTTTGGAGATATTTTAGCAAATCTTTCGTAATCACTATCCGAAATTCCCCAATATGTATCACTATTAATTATTATATTAAGTAGCTCTGAATTTGACATCAAAAACAGCTTTTTAAATAATCTACTTGTCGCTGTTGCCGATAGAATATTTTCAGACACACCGTTTAGTATGTCTTGAATAAAGTTATAGTTCCAATTTATTGGTTCTAAATCCACTATTTTACCATTGAGTACAGCATATACTCCTTCTAATTCTGATTGGGTTAGTTTCCCGTAACCGCTTTTTTTACTTTTTATCATAATTTTTTATTTTTTAATATTAAGCAATAGAAATTCTGACCCAATAAGATGAGTTTCAAAAATTTCATTTTTTTTACTTTGATTTATTGATTTCTGAACAGAAATCAGATAGATTTACAATAGAGAATTGTGAATCAGATTCTCTAAAATTTAACAGTCTGAGCAGACTATATTTTGATTAAGCAACTACTCTAAATTTCATTTTAAATAAGCCGTCATAATCTTCTGGAGTCATATCCATTATCAATCGATTGAATCCTTTGTTTGTCCCTAAATACACCCTCATTGCTATGCTACCATCATGATTTGGGTGAACCATACAAAGTTGTACATTATAGGCAAAATCAGGGATATCACTTAGGATTCCATCATTTACTAAGCTATCAATATCAAAAATCCTATTGAAGTTAGCTTTAGTTGAGTTTTCATTAATAACTTTTAATTCTTTTACTGTCACACTTTTTAATTTTACCATTTTGGTTTTCATTTTGCTTTTTTTAAATTTATTGTTTCGTTTTTACTTATTGGAAATTCTCTAATCAATAAATCTTGAGGTATTTCCAATTTTTTATCTATCTGTTTGAAAAAAAACGGAATGCCTTTTTCTTTACAGTTGTCTCTAATCAATCTACCCCAATCCGTATCAAAAGTCCTTCTGTAATGTCCAGACTCACCTCCTTGAATTACCCAGTCAACCATGTCCAATAAGACTTTATCGGTTTCATAATTAACCTTAATCATTAAATCGATTTTCTCAAGTTGTGGTTCTATAGATAGAAATCTTAAACCATTTACCTCTGAGAGTTGAAGAATTAACTTATTTGCAGTCTCTTGGTTTACAGGTGAAGTTCCAAACATTACATTTTTTGGTGGATTCTCTTTCCAGCTCTCAGGAATATACTTATTGATATTCGAAGGTCTTTTGGTTAGAAGGAGAAACATCAAATTAGGTGAATTAGGAACTACTTCATTGAAGAACTTATCTCTCAATTGTCCTGTCTTCCAAAATTCACTTTCATCTTCAGAATATGGATTTCCATTATGGTCCACTAACGGCATTGGTTTTTCGAAGATGTCCATCATCGAACCAACAAATACTCTGTGAACTTCATTCAGTTTTTTTGCCTCTTTTTGAAATTTTCTAATCTTAGACCAAACATCTTTAATCATTCTTCTGGGTTTATCATTGCCCCAGACATCATTACCAACTCTTTTTGCGAAGGATAATGCGTAACAGTTGTCACATCCAGAATGTACTTTTGTACATCCCCACCAAAGATTTGCAGTATGATGAGTCCATTCAATTTTGCTATTTTCAGCCATAGATTTATTATTTTAATTGTTTATGATTACTTTTATTAAGACATAGGAAGTCCTGTACCCAATTGTTGGGTAATTTTTTTTGATAAAATTGTTTCGGAATCTCCTTTCAGAAATGAAAAGAAATTAATCTAGTTAACGACTAGTATTTGTAACTAGATGAAGAGTAATAGGGATTTAGTATTTTTTGTAGATTTAAAACACTATTAAAGGCTATAGGTTAAAAAAAATCCAAGGCTTTCTTCAATTACTTCAACCTCTTCATCCTCATAATCGTCAATTTTAATTAATTTGGTGATTTCAAACTCTTTTTTAAAAAATTTTGCTTCAGCTTCTAAGGCTTCATATAGGATTTCTTCATCTCCGTAAATGTGATAATCATATTGCTCTCCTTCATCCTCAATTACCAGATAGATATCAATAGAATAAGATTTAAAGTTTTTAAAACTTTTTGCATGAGCTTCGGAAGGAGAGGAAAAGCTTTCATCATTATCATAAGAATGCATAATTTCTTGTGCTTTTTCAATAGCACTTTTTCTTTTTTCTAATAATTCCCCTTCGTCAAAAATGTATTCTAAATTTTCATTTTTACGATTACCTTTTTTATCCACTTTAAGGATGTGTATGCTTACTACATATTTGCTTGTAATAAAATTGTTTGCTGTTTTTGTTATTGAATTTTTCATATCATTTGTTTAGTAAAAGAAGCTTCATTACTTCCTTTCGACATGACAAAAGTATATAGTAGGTTGTTCCTGATGGAATCAAGAACGTTCTTTTTGGGGACGATTACATCCTCGCATCATTGTAAATGCTTTGTTTTAAGTCTGTAGTGCAGTAATCCAGTATTTTTAATTTTGGTAATGCTATTTTATAATTTTCGTCAAGAAAGGTGCGAAATGCTTTTTCTGCTACATCAGAATATATTTCATTATCTTTTTGAAGTTTTCTAAATATGAAGCTATAGTCAGCTAATTGAGTTCTTTCAACTTTACAAATATTCTTTTTAAGTATTTCAAACAGTAGAAAAGCATTATGATTGACAAATATCCTTGGATATGGATTCTCATTTATACTTATTTTATTATCAGCTATTGATTCAGATATCTCATCTTGTATTTGACTTTCTGAAATTTCATTAACACTATTTATCACTAAAGTTTCAAAATCGGATTCAATTTTGCAATCAAAAAAGATGATTTTAGTTTGTAAATCTTTTTTGATTTTAAATAAGCAATCTATTTTACAATCTATTATTTTGCAAATAGTTGGAATTGAATTTTTAAAATCTGAATTTCTTGATTCAACAAATTTTATTCTATAGGAGTGATATATTTTTTCTAATTCTTCAACAATATTATCGATGGTACTAATCAATTTATCTAATATGTTGGTTCCGCTACTTTCTTTTAATTGAATTTCCAATTTTTGACTAAATTCACTCAAATAATTTTTAATTATATTTAATTCTAATTCATAAACATCTTCTTTGGTGTAATAGTTTGTATCCACATTACTTTTAAACTCACCAATTTTATTTATAAGGTCTTGAATTTGAACTGCATTCATAAATGTTAAAATATAATATTAAAACTAAATAAGGTAATTTCTAATTGATAGGTGTTAAATATCCGAAAAACCAATAAATTTATGGCAAATCTACTCAATAGTTTATTATGTCAAGTGAATTTGAAAATACTTATATAGCTTCCATACAAGAAGGCTATAAATTAAAATTTGGATTAATTGATAATCAAGGAAATTGGATTATTGAGCCTCAATTTGAAAATTTAGTTAAACTTAATATTAAGAATTATTATAAGTTTATTGAAAACAATTTACGAGGGATAATTGATTCAAAAGGCAATATAATAGTTGAAGCAAAATTTGACAGCTTAGAACTTCTGAATGATAATTTCTTGGTTTTAATTGATAATAAAGAAGGTTTAATTAATGACGAAGAAGAATATTTAATTGAAATGAAATATGATTCTTTAAACTTTGTAGAATCGTCAAAAACTTACAATATTGGAATTAACGGAAAATATGGTATAGTGAATTCAGATTTTAAAATTTATATTGAACCTATTTACGATAGCTTATCTGATTTTGATGCCGAGGGGCAGATTATTGCAAATTTAAATGGTAAATATGGTGTTGTAAATTCTAAAGGTGAATATATAATTGATTTCAGATTTGATTATATTGGATTTTTTGATACTGAAGGTTTTGCTGTTGCTAAAGAGAATGATTTATTTGGTTTTATTGGCAGTAATGGAGAATGGATATTATATCCAATTTATACTCATATTTCAACTTTTAACAATAAGGGTTATGCTTGTGTTGGTATGAATTCAATTTATGGCGTTATTGACCGTGAAGGTAATTGGATTATAGCTCCTGAATTTAAAAATTGTGAAAGTTGTGGTGAATACTTTAGTGTTGAAGTTGAGAGTTTTATCTATGGTGTAATAGATATTGATAAAAATTGGATAATGAATCCGATATTTAAATCAGCTCCTCAATTCAATGAAAATGGTATCGTAATTATTAATATTAATTATAAATATGGTATTATGGATGAAAATTTTCAATCTGTCATTGTTGAACCAAAATACGATTATATTTATTCTTTAATAGGAGATAAAGCGCTAGGATTCCGCTTAAATAATAATACTGCAAAAATAGAAATAAAAAATAATACCATTATTGAGCCATCGGATGATGATTTTTACGATGACGCTAGCGGATACTCTAATTTAAAAAATAAGAAAAATAATAGTTTTTACAATATCTATAATGAATTGGTAAATGTAGGTGACCTAGACATAATAATTGGAAATTTTGATAAAGAAGGATTAGCAGTTGCTAAAAGTATAAATGGAAAATATGGAATTGTAAATTCAAAGGGGAAATGGGTTTTACCAGCTGTTTATGACACACTGGACAGCTTTGATGAATTTGGCTATGCAAAGGCTTCAATAAAAAATAAGTACGGTTGGATAGATATACATGGTAAATGGAAAATTAACCCCAAATTTGATATTCTAACCTCTTCCGAGAATATTAATGATATTAAGGATTATGGGGCAGATATGGAATTTTATATTCACCAATATTTTCATTTTGATTTGGAAGATATAAAAACTTTATATTTAAATGACGATATTCCTGATGAACTCAAATTAGCTTTAAATAATAATTTAGAAATTGATTTTAAGGATAATATTGAATATCTGCTATTTTATGATGATTCATTAGATAACACAGGAAAAGAAGCTGTAGCGATTGTAAAAAAAGCGGAAGAATTCTTTTTAGTCTTTAAAGAAAGAAGAAAAAAACCATTGATTTTGTTATTATGGTCTCCTATTAAAAGGTCGAAAATTGTCAGTTTTCAACTTTTAGAAGAAGATTGTTCATTATACATTATAACCACTTTTGATGCTACATTAACTGATGAGCCACCTTTTATGTATTATGAATATAAGGAGAATTATTATAGTTCAGAATCTGAAATTTGCAAGTTGTATGATTTGAAATTTTATAACCCAACCTTTTTAAAAGCATTTGTTATGCTTTGTGAAAATATTGATTTTGATATGGAATTATAATTGCTATGAATAAATCTAAAACTTAAATCTCCAGTTACCGTTCCTGCCTGCTTCTCCATTGATGAAAGATATATTACATCGGATGCATTCAAATTTTTTTAGCTTTTTTCCTATATGAAAAGTTATATTAAATTTCTGTTTTTCATAACCTTTTTTACCTTAACAATAGTAGCACTTGAAGCTCCAGTAATTTCTGAAACTTCACGAATCGTCAATCCCTTAATTAGTTTTTTTTGAATTGTTTGGTGACGTTGCAATAGTTTTTCATCGGATTGATAACTTCCTAATTTTCTACCTGTAAATTTACCCAATGCTTTAGCTATTACTATTCCTTCAGCGGTTCTAGTCTTGATTCGGTTACGTTCCATTTCTCCAATGCTCGCCATTACACTAATTACAAGTTTAGCCATTGGATTTTCTTGACCATTATCTAATAAGGTCGTAAAACCTTCTTTTAGAGATTTTAGGTTTATTCCATTTTTTGTAAATGTTTCGATTGTATGAAGAATATCAAGTAGATTCCTTCCCAAACGGTCAATAGAATCTACCACAACGGTACAATTTTTTGGATTGTCTGTTATTTCGTCAAACATTCTATTTGCTTCAGGTCTTTCAAAAAAAGGAACATTACCCTGAATTTTTTCAATGAATACTCTTTTGACATCATAGTCGACATGAGATTTGAAGTTTCCAAGTTGACGACTTGAATTTTGTTGGGAAGTTGAGATTCTGGAATAGAAGTAATACATAATATTGAATTTTTAGTTGTTTTTGTTTTAAAATTAGGCTCAGAGTTATTTTAAAACATTTGATTCATTTTATAAGGGTTTATGAATTATAGGTTGCTTCATTATATGGTTATAGTCTAAAACTAAAACGGCAAAGTCAAAAAAAGGTTTTGATTATTTTCCTTCAATCCAATCTATCACAGGAATCAGCATATCACAATAAGCCCCTTCGACCGTTTTCACAACTTCTCTCTTTTTATTTATAAAAATGATTGTGTAGTCATCTACCCAACGAAGGCACACTTTAACCCAACCTTGATGAGTTAGTCCATTTACCTGAAAAGCTATTCCACCCTGAAATTCTTTTGATTCACTTATTGCTACGAAATTTTGTGCTCCCCACGCCATTAATGCAGAACGGTCTGCATATTGAATCTGTCCCAATATTGTTTTGGCTACTTCCATTGTATTTGTTTTTGCTTTCACGTTTCTACTTGTTTGCTGTACACTGCGAGTGTACAAGGAATTTTCTTCCTGCGCCAGGGTACGTTGAAAATATTTTATTTTTTTTCACGCGGAATCGCCCGTAAATAGGGAGTTTTTCAAAATAATTGCTATTTGCCATTACAAAATCTGTCTTTTTTGACATGGGGAAATATTTATCTAAAAACAGATAAATATTATGAATCAAACCCAAATCAATCAAGACGGAATTAATGTCTTATCATTATTCGATGGTATAAGTTGTGCGAAACTTGCGCTTGAAAAAGCAGGAATAAAAATCAATAAATATTACAGTAGCGAAATTTGTCCTCATGCGCTAGCAATTCAGAATCATCATTATTCTGGTGATACAAATTTTATCCAACTGGGTGATGTCTGCAAGATTGATGGTATCGATTTAAGAAATGAAATTGACCTTGTCGTTTTTGGAAGCCCTTGCACAAATTTGAGTAGTATCAATCCTGTGGACCGAAGAGGTCTTGAAGGAACTGAATCAAAATTGTTTTATGAAGCCAAAAGAATCATTCGTGATATCTATCTATTTGCACCAACTAATAAGAAACTTTATTTTTTAATGGAAAATGTTGCTAGTATGACGGCAAAGGACCGAGACATAATTACTGATGAACTTTCGGAAATATTTCCTGATGTAAAATTAGTAAAGATAAATTCAGCGGATATTGCACCTGCCAATAGAAGAAGACTTTACTGGACCAATATTCCTAATGTTGGAGTTCCAGAACCTAAAAAAATCAAATACCAAGATATTGTTGTCAATGGTTATGTTGACAAAGAAAAAGCTAATGTGCTGTTAGGTAGCAATTGTACTTTAACCAACGGGATTTTTAGGTACTATAAAATGAATATTGGAAACCTAATATATAAGGATAAACAATTTGCTGACCAACCATCCGAACAAAAATTGCTAGATTATCCTTTTATACTTCACAAATCAGGATACATTGGAAAATCTCGTTCAGGTTTTGATGAATATGATTTTCCAAATGGATGCTATCGCTTACCAAGTGTTTTGGAAAGTGAAAGGCTTATGACAATTCCTGATGGTTATGTTTCAAACGTACCAAATGTTTCAAAAACCAATAAAATAAAAAGTATAGGATTAGCAATGACTGTTGATGTGATTGCCCATTTAGTTTCACCATTAAAAAAAACTAAAAAAAATATCCGTTTCGGATGCTTTTGCTATTGATTATTAAAATAGAAAGAAGTATCGTTGATAATATTGCCATGAAAGGTGATAACTGGGTCCAGATAGTTAGCTCCTATCTGGGTTCTGCCCCAGTCAAAAGAAGCAGAATTTTAAATAACATAAAAGCAGAATAATTATGAAACCATGCAAAAACAGCAATTCCTATTATCAAACATATATCATTTTGATAATAATCTTCAATTCGATGATAACTATACCTATAAATCTTTATTAGGAAAATTTGAACCATCTCATCAATCAACTTATCTATTCAATAATGATGTATTAAAAAGGGCGTTGCCAAAAGAGAAAGAAATACTAGATATACCAAGGGTTACAGACTATAATGACGACAATGTTAGCTCCGATATTTCTGCTCAATTAGCGCTATTTGTAATCAACAATAATAAGATTAAAATACCTAGCAAAGTGGAACATGTAATCCGAAAATATGTGTCGAGACCACTATTAAAAGATATCCATAAGGATGTTGAGGTAGCCATTGAATTGTGTTTGTTGTTTTGTAGCCAATTAAATTCAACTTATTTCAATATTAAAAACGGCAGTCAACCTGACGGATGGAAATCGCTCAGAGCCGAATATCTACGAGATTTTTTAAGCCTAAGTCCCATGACCTATAAAAAAGTAATAAGAGCACTTGAAGAACCCTTGAAAAGAGGGGCAATACTCGAATGCGACTATAAACCTATTAAAGGACAAAAGAATCATTTTTATCGATTGACAGAACCTTATGTAGGCAAAGGAATAGAGAGTTGTGATTTAAAAACAAGAGAGGCTATAAGTCTTCTAAATAAGCATTATTACAGGGTTTTAAGTGAAGCTAAAAAGAATCCAATCTGTGATAATTTAATCCGATTCTATCAGGATATTACTCTTCCGAGTATAGATGAAATTAAAAAGGAAGCAGAAAGGTTAATTGCTTTAGGATACGTGACAAAGAAGGGTAAAAAACTAAGGAAGTTGAATGGACACGCTAGAACATATTATAAGAATCATAAAGAACTCTCTTTCGTGGACGATGCTATTGAGATATTTGAATATTTAACTGATAATGGTTTGTTGATTCCTACGGTTGGAGGTGAGGCTAGCGGTGGTCGTGTGGTTGATTCCTTTACACTTATGCCAAGTTGGATAAGAAATTTAGTTTTAGTTAATGGGAACATTCATGTTGAAAGTGATTATAGTTGTCTGCATCCAAATATAGCCATTACGTTGTACAACGGGTCCACATCTAATTTAACCCATGATGATTTAGGTTCAGAGCTGACAATCGATGTAAAGACGGTAAAAAAAGAACATTTGTCATTCTTCAATAAAGAAGTTTGGCAAATGAAACAATCTCCACTTTACCCATATTATCAACAAAATGAGCCGAGAATGCTTCAGAATGTTATTACTGAGAAATATGAAACTCAGTACAAACATAAGATTACTTCACGAAGGTTATTTGTAAAAGAAGTTGAGGTGATGACAGCTGTTATTCAGGAACTAAATAAAGAAGGCATTTATGTTGGATATGTTTATGATGCTTTGTTTTTTTATCCAAAACATGCAACAAGAGTAAAAAAGGTTATGGATACCGTGATTCAGCAATATGGAATTAAGACCGTAGCTAAATTGTCTAATGAAGAAAAACAAAATCTCGATATAGAAGCTCTTACACAAGCCAAAGTTGATTTGAAGGCAATAAAAAAGACACAAGGTCCAGCAGAAGAAAAGATTTCAGTATTAGAAGTAGATACTAATAATTTAAATTTCAGCGATAGGATAAAGTCCATCTTACGAGAAAAAATCAATAGTGGTGAGGAATTAGATTTCGTGGATGCCACTATTGTATTCGGAAAAAATGATACAATGAAAGACAAAGTTTATTAATTCGAGATAGATTTAATCCAAAAGCTAATTATGTTATTCAAAGTCATATTTTAGGTTCTGCATAAATTAATAATTGGTGGGCCGGGAGGCCCCTTCCTCTGTTATTAATTCTTTTTTTTTCAATATCAAGTTAACCGTTACCCGCCTACTATTAGAGGTTTTTTCGAATGTTGATATATACCCCTATCGATATTCAAAAAAAAAATCAAGGTAAAATTTGGTTCCATTTTTAAGCTTAATCAGTAGTTTATCTGTACTTATTGAGCTTAGACGCTCCTGTATTTGCTCTATTGAATTATCTCATAATTACTAGCAAAAGCCATCAATTCATTATGTAATGTGAGTGTATACTCTCATTTTGGAGAATAGTTTTTTTTAATTGGTGTTTGGGTGTATTTGCAAGATATTTATCATTAAACGAAGGATATGAAACTAAAACTTACAGCTAAACAAATGCTTATGCTACTCAACAGAGTAGGCGTTCCAAAAGGGAAGATAATCTCAACGACGGGTGCGGTATTAAATATGATTTACCAAAGGGAAGATTTAATTTACTAAAGCAAAAGCAAAGAACAAGGTGAAATTTTAACTTATAAACTTAAGGATTCACCATTAAATTTATAACTTTAAACAGTACATTTGCTAACGAACATTCAACACAAAAATGGCAGATATCTTAAAACCAGGTCTATTTGGATTAACACACTCCAACAGAGATTTTACGCAGCAAGAATCTTGGGGCAAAAATCAGTTTAATTCTTCTTTGCCAGCTGCTCTAGCATCATTTATGGATAAACAAGGTCTTGAAAATGTTTACTTAACCCTTGACGAAAATTTTAAAGTAGTACACGGAAAAATTAGTTCAGCAAAACTTTTTGGCATTGAACCAACAGATGATAATTTATTTTATGCTTTTGAAAATCCATTTACTCCATATCAACAACTATTAATTGGGCATATCCCAAGAGTCGATTTAGTTACACAAAGTAGAGATGAGGGAAATTGTTTAAAAGGTCTTGAAATTAAACTTACTGCTATACCTGACAATTCTACTTGTAATTTAAGCGATGATAGATTTGGTTGTGAAATTGTAATTAGACCAGATACAATCGTTTATTTAGCTTGTAGCATAGCAATAAATTATAAAGATAAAAATGAAGAGCTTAAGCAAATAATTGGAGCTGATTTTGATATAATTGAAGATTGGACAAACGCAATAAACGTACTTCCCTATATTAGAAAAATGATTGAAGTAATTGATAAGATTGCACTTGAAAACCTTTTAGTACAGGAACCTTTAGTTATGCAGCCAATATGGAAAACTGAAGGCAAATCACCAAAACTTGCAGACAATTGTCTAGATGTTTTTATTTGGAGTAATCTCGCTTTTGCTCAGCTTTTTTGTGATGTAGCAAGAACTGAAATTGCAGGAAACAAAATTACAAGACAGGTTCGAACTATTGTTTGGCTTTTTAAAATGTTGTTTGATTTTAGTAAGAATGGTCAAATTAATCACAGAAAAGTTATTGATGAACTTTCATATAATACAAAAAATGATAAAGCATTTGCAGTTAGTGGTAGAGTTACTCAACCCTACATGAAATGTGATGAACTTACAACTCCAAGAATAACTAAAAATCAAATTAAAGAAATTATCTTTGGGGGCGGTCAGAATTTGTTAAGTCCTGAGAGAAGATTTGATGCTATTATTTTTAACTCATCGGAACTATTTGATTAATACTAAATTATTAAAATGCGAGTAATTGATTTATTTTCAGGATGCGGTGGATTATCACTTGGTTTTCAAAATGCAAATTTTGAAATTGTAGCCGCATTTGACAATTGGAAAAAAGCAATAGAAATTTACAAAGTAAATTTCGACCATCCTATTATTGAAACTGATTTATCACAAATTGATAATTATTCTGTTTTTCAAGCATTAAAACCAGATATGATTATTGGTGGACCACCATGTCAAGATTTTTCTAGCGCAGGAAAACAAAATGAGGACAATGGAAAAGGGGACCTTACAGTTAATTTTGCTGAAGTTATTTCTAGTGTAAAACCTGAATGGTTCGTTATGGAAAATGTTGAACGAATAACAAAAACACAAAAATTAATTGATGCAAAAAAAATTTTCAAGGAAAATGGTTATGGTTTAACTTCAGTGGTTTTAAATGCTAGCTACTGCAATGTCCCACAAGCTAGAAAGAGATATTTCCTAATTGGTCATTTAAATTCAAGTGATAATTTCTTAGATTACTATTTAGCAAAAAATCAAAATAAAAAACAAATGACAATTTCCGATTATTTAGGAAATTCACTGGGAATAGAAAATTATTACCGTCATCCTAGAAGTTACCAACGTAGAGGGATTTTTAGCATTCACGAACCTAGTCCAACAATTAGAGGTGTTAATAGGCCTATTCCGAGTAATTATAAACGTCATGTTGGTGACACAGCGGAGGTGGATGAAAACATAAGGGCATTAACGACCATTGAGCGTAGTTACATTCAGACTTTTCCAAAGGACTTCGTTTTTTTGGGTACAAAGACCGATTTAGAACAGATTATTGGAAATGCAGTTCCTGTTAATCTTGCCAAATTTGTAGCAGATTGTATAAATGAATATGTACAGACATCGCCTAAGAACAGATTGGTTTACCAATCTGAACTATCTTTTTAAAATCTTATAATGCAAATTGTACTTTTAAAGTCTTACAAAAATAGAATTATTTTGTTTTAGAAACGAGTTTATTGATTATAATAGCCTTCCTCTCCTAGTGGAGACCAAAAGCAATAGCGTATAAATTTATTTCTTCGCTTATCTTCGGGTATTTCTCGAACTAGATGAGGTATTCCACCTTCTCTAACATTCTTCTGTGCCAAAAAAGCAAATGTCAACTCAACAATATCAATTACGTTAATAAATGTATGTTCTAAAAATTCATGTAACGAAGTTCGTTCTAATTTGATTTTTTTGTGTTGAAGTTCAATAGTCGGGGATATTATATCTCCATTAGATTGTAATTCATAATCTAAAACTTTTGTGTGGTCAAGCCTATGGTCAAGCCCATTCCTTAGCTCACGAATAACTTGCATAAAATAAACAGCATTTCCGATGAAAAGTACAAAAGAATCATTCTCATTATATTTTTCTTTTAATTTTTGATGCAAATTAGGAAAGTGAGATTGTTTTGTTAAACCAATGTTAGGATAAAAATTAACGATTATGTCCATCAACGTTTGTTCTACATGGTCTGCTTTTTGAAAAATGGTTTTACACTTCGACTCGAGACTAACTACAGATGGTAGTTTATAAGAGCTTAACTGCTTTTTTCTCTCTTCATATTCGTTGGAAGCACTATCTTCAGCCAATTGATACTCTTTAATTTCTTTTTCAAGGATTGAAATTTCAGAAAGTAAATCAATAGCTAGACTAATTATTTTTTTACAATCAATGGAATCCACGATATAATCTTTATTGAATAGAGTCATAGCTGTCAATAAAGTTCTCGAAACAACTTCAGATTCAGTCCCTTTGTCTATAATAAGTTTTTGAATTGTAGTTGGAAGATTAATATTTGTTCTTTTAGGGTCAATGGTATCTGCCATTACCATTTCATATATTGCTCTTTCTTTTATTATCAATGCTCGTCCTCCAATATCTCTCATTTCCATAATTGCTCCTTCTTCTTTCGAGCCAATATCTGCATATCCTCCAGATTCTCTTTTTCTATCAATCGGCTTTTTTTCTTCCATCATTTACGTGTGAATTAAGATTAGAGATGTTTTTATAATCAAACTACATATTAAAAACGATTGCACTTAAATTAGAGGCTTTAAAAATCTTGAAATTGTTCTTGGTTTATAATCTCCCCAAGGCATTAATCGATTTTTTGGGTACGTAACATATAGAAACCTTTTAGCCCTAGTAAAAGCCACGTATGTATTGTTTTTTTCTTGTTGTAATTCTTCGCCTCCTTTATTAATCGCTCTAAAATCTGGAAATGTACCGTCGTCCATCCCTATTAAAAAAACAATTTCACTTTCTTGCCCTTTCATTGTATGAACAGTGCTTAGACAAACACCAAAATCTTTGTTATTTGAATTATTTGTCAGGCCTAACGCTATTGCGGATTTGAATCCATCTAATGATGGTCTTAGGTTTTGTTTTTTATATTGAATCAATTGAGTAGCAAAATCTTCTAATTCATCTAGAGTGAGTTTCTTTTCATCATCATCATTTATTAGTTCATTAAATAGCTTTTTTAATGCTTCAATTTTCAAATGAAGGTTTTCAATTGTAGAATCAGTTACTATTTCTTTAATATTTAATGAAATGGGATATTTAGAAGCTTCAAGTTCGTTTGAACTTAATACGTCATTGACTTTCAGAATATCTTCTAATTTTTTTTGATGTAGTTTATCAAGAGGATTAATTTTCACTCGAAAGTATAAATCAAAAATTTTCATTGAAATCGAACTAAATTTAATTCCTATATTTCCAGATTTGAAGTAATACGGTATATCTTCATTAATAAGTAGTTCTTCAACGTATTTGAATACAAATCTATTTCTTCCTAAGACAGAAATTTTGTCAAATGTAATTTCACCCTCAATATCATTGTGCGATTTTATATTAATGAGTTTTTTAATTCCATTTACTACCAATTTAGCTTCATCAATTTCTGTCTCAGTATCTTTAATTTGAAAAACTCCATTAATTACATAGTTAATAGCTTCTACTTCTAATCCCATTAGAATATTTGAAGCTTCAATTACGGATTTAGAGCAACGATAGTTTTCATCAAGTGTAATTTTTTGGGCTTTGAAATCTGATACAAAATCTTCTTGCATAAATGATGATGCTGAGCCATTAAAACCATAAATTGCCTGATTAGGGTCTCCTACCATCATCACATTTTTTATAATGTTACCACATAATGATTTTAAGAGAAAATATTGAAGTTTATTTAAGTCTTGACATTCATCAATGCAGACATAAGAATAAGCTTTACGATATAGATTTGCAACAGCTTCATTATTTGTAAATAATTCATAAACCAACCTTATTATATCATCAAAATCAATAGCATTATTTGACTTTAATAAATCTTGATATGTCTCGAATAAGTATTGATATTCTAAGTTTTCTGAACTTTCAGCTAATTCCTCCGCTGAAATAAGTTCTCGTTTGACCTCCGAAATAAACTGTAGTGCATTGTAAGTGTATTCATTTTTTTTCTTTGGTTCTAAATTGTCGTATATATCTGTGAAAAATGGCACAGACTTAATCGCTTGTTTAATTAGTTCTAATCTATCGGAATCGTCTTCAAAAATATGAGGCATTCTATTATATCCCAGAAGCTTAAATCTTAATTCAAGGATAGATTGACAAAAACTGTGAAATGTGCCAACAAAGACTCTTTTGTTAATGTTATCTGACGAACCTAGTCTATCTTTAATTTCAGCGGCAGCCTTATTAGTGAATGTAATTGCTAATATTTTATCATTTACATTTTCAGATAAACGTTTTATTCTTTCGGTTAAAACGCGTGTTTTCCCACTACCTGCACTTGCTAAAACCAAATAAGCACCTTGGTTTAAGTTTACAATACTACTTTGATTTGGTGATAAATTAATTTTAGTCATTAGTTGGGGGATTTATTATTATATTCACTTGGTCAAAT
>Ga0190282_1031_pt1 | contig 123962 bp, 121 predicted proteins | sample ZER3_100Endo_I3_FD_131024 | JGI IMG/M metagenome (GOLD analysis project Ga0190282, IMG submission 131024) | Enriched cells of freshwater protists from Biology Centre CAS, Ceske Budejovice, Czech Republic - ZER3_100Endo_I3 | ecosystem: Environmental > Aquatic > Freshwater > Unclassified ...
AAAAACTATACTTATATATAATAGAGTAAACTTGTACATATATATTGTATGTATTTTTGTAATCATGTATATTTGCATTCACAAAATTATAAACAATGATCAAGATTACTTTACCCGATGGGTCAATTAGAGAGTTCGCTTCGGGCGTAACTCCAATGGAGGTCGCTAAAAACATTAGCGAAGGTTTTGCTAGAAACGTGATTTCAGCATCTTTTAATGGTACAACTATTGAAACCGAAACTCCATTGACGACCGACGGTAATCTTATATTATATACTTGGAATGATGCTGAAGGTAAAAAAGCTTTCTGGCACTCAACTTCGCACGTAATGGCGCAAGCTCTTGAGGAATTGTACCCTGGAATTAAATTGACTCTTGGACCTGCAATTGCTAATGGTTTCTATTATGATGTGGATTTTGAAGATCAGAAAATTTCTGAAGCTGATTTTAAAAAGATTGAAGATCGTATTCTTGAGATCTCAAGAGGAAAGTATGATTTCAAAATGCGCCCTGTAACTAAAGCTGAAGCTTTAGAAATGTATAAAGACAATGTTTACAAGACTGAATTGATTTCAAATCTTGAAGACGGAACTATTACTTTTTGCGATCACGCTACTTTTACTGATTTATGCCGCGGTGGACATATTCCAAATACTGGAATTATTAAAGCTGTAAAAATCATGAGTGTTGCTGGTGCTTACTGGAGAGGTGACGAGAAAAACAAACAGTTGACTCGCGTTTACGGAACTTCTTTCCCTAAACAAAAAGATTTGACTGAGTACCTTGAACTTCTTGAAGAAGCAAAACGTCGTGATCACCGTAAATTAGGAAAAGAACTTGAATTGTTCGCTTTCTCTCAAAAAGTAGGTCAAGGTTTACCATTGTGGCTACCTAAAGGAGCTGCGCTTAGAGAGCGTTTAGAGCAATTTTTGAAAAGAGCTCAAAAGAAAGCTGGTTACGAGCAAGTTGTTTCTCCTCATATTGGTCAGAAAGAATTATATGTTACTTCTGGTCACTATGCTAAATATGGTGCAGATAGTTTTCAGCCAATTCATACTCCAGCAGAAGGTGAAGAGTTTTTGTTGAAACCAATGAACTGTCCTCACCACTGTGAGATTTACAACGTTAGACCTTGGTCATATAAAGATTTACCAAAGCGTTATGCTGAATTTGGTACTGTTTATAGATATGAGCAATCTGGAGAGTTACACGGTTTGACTCGTGTTAGAGGATTTACTCAGGATGACGCGCACATTTTCTGTACTCCAGAACAATTGGATGAGGAATTCAAAAAAGTAATTGACCTTGTATTATATGTATTCGGTTCTTTAGGTTTTGAAAACTTTACAGCTCAAATTTCATTGAGAGATCAGGAAAACAGAGAAAAGTATATTGGTACTGATGAAAACTGGGAGAAAGCTGAAAACGCTATTATCAACGCAGCAAGAGACAAAGGCCTTAATACTGTTGTGGAATATGGTGAAGCAGCATTCTATGGTCCGAAACTGGATTTCATGGTTAAAGATGCTTTGGGAAGACAATGGCAATTAGGAACAATTCAGGTAGATTACAACTTACCAGAGCGTTTTGATTTGACTTACAAAGGTGCTGATAATGAATTACATCGACCAGTTATGATTCATAGAGCTCCTTTTGGATCTATGGAACGTTTTATAGCAATTTTACTTGAGCATACAGCAGGAAATTTCCCACTTTGGCTTATGCCTGAGCAGGCTATTATCTTGTCTTTGAGCGAGAAATACGAAAATTATGCTAAAAAAGTTTTAGATTTGCTAGAAAATCACGAAATTCGCGCCCTAATTGACAACCGAAACGAAACTATCGGTAAGAAAATTAGAGATGCAGAAATGCAGAAAATCCCATTTATGCTTATCGTTGGTGAGGAAGAAGAGAAAAACGGTACGATTTCAATTCGCCGTCACGGACAAGAAGGAAAAGGTAATATCACAGTTTCAATCGAAGAATTTGCTGCGATTGTAGACGAAGAAATAAAAAAGACATTAAAAGTATTTACAGTTTAACTTAAATTAGAAAGTCATAGCAATAAGAAGCAACAGAGGTTTTCAACCTCGAGTAGAAAAAAAAGATGCACACAGAATAAACAATCTTATTCGTGTTCCAGAGGTACGTCTTGTAGGTGAAAATATTGAGCCTGGCGTTTTTAAAATCGCAGATGCGTTACGTTTAGCTGATCAATTTGAATTGGATCTAGTTGAAATTTCGCCAAACGCGGAACCGCCGGTTTGTAAAATTATGGACTACAAGAAATTTGTTTACGAACAAAAGAAAAGAGACAAGGCTTTAAAAGCTAAATCTTCTCAAGTTGTTGTAAAGGAAATTCGATTTGGTCCTCAAACTGATGAGCATGATTATGAATTTAAAAGAAAGAACGCTGAAAAATTCTTAAAAGAGGGTGCTAAACTAAAAGCATTCGTTTTCTTTAAAGGACGTTCTATTATTTATAAAGATCAAGGTCAGATTCTATTATTGCGTCTTGCTCAGGATTTGGAAGAACATGGTAAAGTTGAAGCTATGCCTGTTTTGGAAGGAAAGAGAATGATTATGTTCATTGCTCCTAAGAAGAAAAAATAGTCTCAGTTTGCAGTTTCGGTATTCAGTTTTGAACCTGAAACTGTAAACTTGAAACAAAAATATAAGTAAGTAAGAATAAATTAAAACACTAGGAAAAATGCCTAAAATGAAAACAAAATCTAGCGCTAAGAAACGTTTTAAAGTTACTGGCTCTGGAAAAATTAAAAGAAAGCATGCTTTTAAAAGTCACATCTTGACTAAAAAATCTAAAAAACGTAAATTAGCTTTGACTCACTCAGCGCTAGTTCACCAAACAGACATGAGAAGCATTAAACAACAATTAAGAATTATCTAATAATTCTTTAGGTTAAAAAATTATTTATATAACCTTGGAGTATGGCTTTAAGTTCCTTTGATTCAATTCAGGACGCCTGCTACAAAAAAACATTAAAATTATGCCAAGATCGGTAAATTCAGTTGCTAAAAGAGCAAGAAGAAAAAAAATAATGAAGCAAGCCAAAGGTTTCTTTGGAAGACGTAAAAACGTTTGGACAGTTGCTAAGAATGCAGTAGAGAAAGCGATGAGCTACGCTTACCGCGATAGAAAACAAAACAAAAGAAATTTCCGTTCATTATGGATTCAACGTATCAACGCTGGAGCTAGATTAGAAGGAATGTCTTATTCTCAATTCATGGGGAAAGTTAAAGCTAACGGAATCGAATTGAACAGAAAAGTTCTTGCAGATTTAGCTATGAACCACCCAGAAGCTTTCAAAGCTATTCTTAATAAAGTAAAATAAAACGTTTTATAAACTCAATTTAAGATTACTTACTTATTATAAAAAAACCATTCGTTTATTCGAATGGTTTTTTGTTTTTAAAACAATCTGTTTTACCTTTAAAATCATTTTAAAACAATCATATAATGCTTAAGCCTCTTGTTGATCACATACAAAAATTCATTACTCTAGAACCTTCAGATATTGATAAATTAGAATCATGCTTAGAAGTTTCGAAAGTAAAAAAGAAAGAGCATGTTTTAAAAGAAGGACAAATCTGCAATACAATGTATTTTGTTGTAAAAGGCTGTATGAGACAATACATCATCAATTCTAAAGGAACAGAACAAACACTTCAATTTGGAATAGAAAGCTGGTGGATAACTGATTATTTAAGTTATCACAATCATACTCCGTCTAGCTTTTATTTACAAGCTGTAGAAAACTCAGAAGTTATTGCTGTCGATAAAACTGTTTTAGAATCTCTACTGATTGAAATACCAAATCTGGAAAGATATTTTAGAATCGTTACTCAAAAAACTTTTGGCGCTATGCAAATGCGCATCAAATTCTTATTTACAATGTCGGCTGAAGAAAGATATCATCATTTCAATGATCATTTTCCAGAATTTGTTCAGCGCGTTCCACAATATATGATTGCCTCCTATTTAGATTTTTCTGCTGAATTTATGAGTAAAATTAGAGCTGGAAAAGTCTAATCTGTATTTCTTGAAGTAGTTCAAGTTTTTGAGAGAATACATTACTGACCTTTGTAATGAACTTTTAAAACATATAAAAATGAACTCAAGAATCGTTATCCCGCAAGTTGCCCCAGAAGCTTATCAAGCCATGTTTGGTTTAGAAAAATACATTGCTTCTACTTCCCTATCTCCAGTACATAAAGAATTCATTAAAATTAGAGCTTCTCAAATAAATGGTTGTGCTTATTGTATAAATATGCATACTGCAGACGCAAGAAAATTGGGCGTAACTGAGCAACGCATTTATCTACTGAGTGCATGGCGCGAAGCTGATTTTTATAGTGACGAAGAAAAAGCAATATTAGCTTTGACAGAAGAAATAACTTTAATTAGTAATCACGTTTCTGAAGAAGTATATCAAAATGCAGCAAAATTATTTGACGAAAAATATCTTGCAGAAATCATTATGGCAATCATTACAATAAATGCTTGGAATAGAATCGGAATTGCAACTGGCATGCGTGCAGAATAATTTATAAGGATAAATTTTACAAATAAAAAACCTTTCAAAGCCCTTGTCTTCAAAGGGCTTTCTCTATTTATCTAAGAATTAGAATTAAAAAGAAGAAAAAAGCAAAATAATTAATTCATAATTTGCAGAATTATTTATTTTTGGCGCATGATGTCAAAAAGATTAAAAATACTTACCTATATAATTCCTCTTTTATTGGTTCTTTTCTCTTGCCAAGAAAAAAACAATGATGATTTAAAAGAAAAACAAAACAAGTTAGAAGTTCAAAAAAACATTCAGAAGGCTTCTGTTTTTTATAATAAGTATAGCAATTCAGACAGTGCGTTTTTCTACTACAACAAAGCAAAATTAATTTGTGATCCTAAAATAGATCCTGACAATTATACCAACATTCTTAATTGTATGGCTGACATCCAGCTTAATCATGGGGATTATATTGGAAGCGAAACCACAATAACTGATGCAATTCCGTATTTAAAATCATTAAGGAACCAAAATAATATTTGGAATATCTATACGACTTTAGGCACTAATTATCTTCAAACTTATAATCTAAATGATGCTTTGCTCTATTATAATAAAGCATTAGGTCTTAAAATAGATGAATCTCGAAAGTCTTTAACCAAAAGCAATATCGCATCTGTTTTGCTAGAACAGCAAAAATATGATGAAGCTTTGCAGATATTTTCACGCTTATCTACAAAAAAAGAGCTTATAGAAAAGCCTGAACATAATGCGAAAAATATAGATAACATTGGTTTGTGCTATGTTAAGATGAATGATCCAAGAGGAATTCAGTATTTAAATCATGCGTTGCAGATCAGAAAAGACATTAATAATAATTCGGGAGTTGCCGTGAGCAATTTGCATATTGCTTCTTATTATGACGAAAACAACGATTCTTTCTTAGCAAAAAAACACGCTTTAGAAGCTTATAAAAAATTTAGAAAAATTAATAATATTGATAATAAGCAAACTGCATTAAAGCTATTAATAAAAAACAGTTCAGATCAAGAACTAAAAAAATATTCTCTACTATATGTCGAATTAGTAGACAGCATTTTTGAAGTAAGACAAAAAGCTAAAAACCAATTTGCGAGAATAAAATATGATTCTAAAAGAGAAAAAGAAGAAAATTTAAGATTAAAAACTCACAAAGCTGAAAACGAATTAAAGCTGGAGCGCCAAAAAAGCAGAAATATTATATCGTATATTATTATAGTTTTGAGTTTATGCTTGATTCTAATTCTGTATTATTATTTGACTTCTAAAGCAAATCGAGATAAAATAGAAGCAGCCTATAATAGCGAAACACGAATTTCTAAAAAACTTCATGACGAATTAGCAAACGATATTTACCACACAATGGCTTTTGCCGAAAACAAAAATTTGTCTTTGGCAGAAAACAAAGAGCAATTACTTCATAATCTTGATGCTATTTATGCCCGAACGAGAGATATTTCAAAAGAAAATTGCACTATTGTTACAGATAAAAATTATACTTCATCTTTAAAAGAAATGATCTCCAGATTCAATACTCCGAATTTGAATCTTTTAATAAATGGCATTGATACTATTTCATGGAACGAAGTTGATAAAGCAAAAAAAACTGCTGTTTATAGAGCTATACAAGAGTTACTTGTAAACATGAAGAAACATAGTGATGCTAGTTTAGTTGCCATTGTTTTTAAGGAAACGAAAAAAAATATCATCATAAATTACACCGATAACGGAAAAGGAATTGATGTACACAAGATGGTTCTAAAAAATGGACTGCATAATATTGAAAATAGAATTTTAGCCATTAAAGGTGAAATCGATATTGATTCAGAAGCAGGAAAAGGTTTTAAAGTATTTATTAAATTCCCTTTGTAAATGATAAATCACCTTAATCATTTACAAAAAAGCAAAATTGCATTAAACTTTTTCATACTGCTTGGTATTATTTTATCCATTCAATCTTGTAACAAAAAGAAACTAGTCTATTCTAAAAAAACAGCTAACACTGCGGAAATTTATAAACTGGTAAAAAAAGGCGATAGTTTAAATAAATTATTACAAGATGACAGCGCAATTTATTATTTTAAAAAAGTTCAGCTTCTATGTAGTCCTAAAATAGATTATGCTAATCAATATGTCTATGCGTCATCACAAATAGGTATTATATTACAACGGGCTGGTGATTATTACGGAAGCGAAAGCGTTCTAACAGAAACTTTTCCATATTTAAAATATACTGTACGAAAACCCAGACTCGCTCAAATGGTCTATTCTTACACGGCAAATAATTATTACAACAATTACGATTATGATAATGCTTTGCTGTATCATAAAAAAGCGCTAAACATTGCGATATCTAAATTTAGAAAAGCACAGATTAAATGTGATATCGGTTTCATCTATATGCAACAAAAAAAGTATCAGCAGGCGATAGATTTATTAGAACCTTTAGCAAAGAAAAAAATAGTCGACGTAACCGATCTGGTGAATACTGATATTCAGTACGCTGCTATATTATATAATCTTGGACTTAGTTATCTGCGTTTAGGAAATCACGAAAAATTAGCGTTAGAAAATCTTAACAAAAGTCTTGAAATAACCCTTCAAACAAATAATCATTTTGAACTAATTGGCGCTTATCATTCCCTTTATCTTTACTACAAAAAATATCCAAATCCAAAATTGAAGAAATTCTATGCGCTTAATGGTTATATTTCTGCGTGTAAAGCAAATTCTGTATCAAATCAAATAAATTCCTTAACTGAAGTAATCGATTCTGAAGACGGTAAAAATCTGAAAAAATATATCAATCTATATATAAAATTAACTGACAGCGTATCTTTAAGCCAAAAAACAGCAAAAAATCAATTTGCCAGTATAAAATATGATTCTAAAAAAGATAAGGACGAAAATTTAGAACTAAAAACTCAAAAAGCAGAAAAAGAACTACAACTACAAAGGCAAAAAAACACGAGTTATATCTCTTATGTTATAATTTCAGCAATCATAATCAGCCTATTTTTTATTGTCTTTTATGTTACTGCAAAAGGAAAAAGAGAAAAAAACAATGCCGTTTTCAAAAATGAAATGCGTATTTCTGAGAAATTACAATTTGAACTTGAAAAAGAAATTGACAAGATTTTAGTCTTTACAGAGGATAATGATTTGGAAAAAGAAGAAAACAAAGAAATTTTTCTATCCCAATTGAATAACATTTACTCAAAAACAAGAAATATATCTAGAGAAAACAGCAAAATAATAACTGATGAAAATTTTGAAAAAGCTCTTAAGGAAATGATTTCTGGTTACACCAGCTCAAAATTAAACATTATTATAAATGGTTTAGATACATTTTCGTGGTTGAAAATTGACCGAGTAAAAAAGATCACGGTTTTCCGTGTATTACAAGAAATTTTTGATCAGAATAAAATAATAAATAATGCTTCATTGGCCAGCATCACATTTAAAAAGGAAGAAAAAAATATCTTAATAACTTATACTAATAATGGAACTGAATTTCAAGATCGTAGTGTAAACCTAAATAAGATATTTGTAAATATTGAAAATCGGCTTAAATCTGTAAAAGGATTTTTAGACATTTCTTCAAATCAAAGTGAGACATTTAAAATTTTCATTAAACTGCCATTATAAATTGTGTTTTTAACGTCATAGCCCCAAATGAAAATCTCTACTTTAGTCAAAATTTCAGTTTTTATATTTTTTTTGCTCGTCGTTCCAATGTCTTGCAAAAAAGAAAAAGTAGCTGTTGCTAAAAAAACTGATAATACGGCTGAAGTTAGAAGACTTACAATATTGGGCGATGCGTATTTTGATAAATTTGAATATTCAAAAGCTTTTAAAATTTATGAAAGAGTTGTATTAATAGCCGATACCGTAAAAGACAGGGTAGATTATGTTGATGCATTAATATCGATAGCACTTATACAACATCATCAAGGAAATTACATTGAAAGTGAATTTACAGCTACAAAAGTATTTCCCTATCTTAAATATCTTAAAAAACCAAGGTTTGCTTGGGAAACGTACAGAGTTATTGCAGACAATTATTTAGCCACTCAAGATTACAACAATGCTCTTGTGTATGCAAAAAAGGCTTATAATTTAAACACTGGTGAAAGAAGAAAGGCAAACGCCCTAGCTAATATTGCACTTGTATATCTTCATCAACGTAAATACAAAAAGGCTATAGAAATCTATACTAAAGTAGCAACAACAGGCTATTATGCTGATAAAAAAAAGGCAAATACTTTAGAAGATTTTGAATTACTAGATTATGCTATAATGAAAAGCAATATAGGAAATTCCTATGCAAGTCTAGGCGATACCGCTGCTTTAGCCTATTATAAAGAAGTTCTGAAAATTAGGATAGAATTAAATGATGTTCTATACCTTCCAAATACTTATTCAAATCTTTCTGATTATTATGCCCATTCAAATCCTTCATTGGCAAGAAAGTATGCTGAAACAGCTTATAAGCACGCATTAGTGGTAAATACCTATAAGCAAAAAAAATATGCTTTAGAATGTTTAATACGTACAAGTACAGGAAATCGTTTAAAAAAATATTCTGATATATATATCCACTTCATTGACAGTTTTAGCAAAATTAGTTTATCGCAAAAAAATCAATTTGCAAATATTAAATACGATTTTAAAAAAGACAAAGAAGAAAATTTAGAGCTTAAAACTGAAAGAGTGGAAGCTGAATTGGAAATCCAAAGACAAAAAAATAGAAGTTTTATCTTGTATATTGTTATTTCTATCGTCTTTATAAGTTTCATTATTCTAATTTTCTACATGAGAAAAAAAGGAAAAAAAGAAAATAACAATGAAGTTTTCAAGAATGAAATGCGTATTTCAGAGAAATTACAATTTGAACTTGAGAAAGAAATTGATAAGATTTTAGTATTTACAGAGGATAATGATTTAGAAAAAGAAGAAAACAAAGAAATTTTTCTGTCTCAATTAAATAACATTTACTCAAAAACAAGAAATATATCTAGAGAAAACAGCAAAATAATAACTGATGAAAATTTTGAAAAAGCTCTTAAGGAAATGATTTCTGGTTACACCAGCTCAAAATTAAACATTATTATAAATGGTTTAGATACATTTTCGTGGTTCAAAATTGACCGAGTAAAAAAAATTACTGTTTTCCGCGTATTACAAGAAATTTTCGATCAGAACAAAATAACAAATAATGCTTCACTGGCCAGCATCACATTTAAAAAGGAGGAAAAAAACATCTTAATAATTTATACTAATAATGGAACTGAATTTCAAGATCGTAGTGTAAACCTAAATAAGATATTTGCAAATATTGAGAATCGACTTAAATCTGTAAAAGGATTTTTAGAAATTTCTTCAAATCAAAACGAGAGATTTAAAATTTTTATTAAACTGCCATTATAAATTGTTTTTAATTTTCAAGATTTTCAAATGAATATTTCTTCTTTTATAAAAATTTTATTCCTCCAGTCCGTTTTACTTTCTCTTATAACTTCGTGCGAAAAGAGAAAGAAAATTATAACACAAAATATTGACAACACAGTTGAAATAAAAAGATTAATAGATAAAGGTTCATATTATTTTGATACTTTTAAAAATGATAGCGCGATTTATTGTTTTGACAAATCTATCTCATTATGCAAACCTATTGAACAGTATGTAGATGATTATGTTTATGCATTAACACTTAAAGCAAATATTTTACAAAATAATGGTGATTTTTATGGAAGTGAAGAAGAAATCACAAAAACGCTACCTTATTTAAGAAAAACATCCAAACCAAAATTCAAATACAACGTTTATTCAATTACCGCTTACAATTACTCTGCAAATTATGATTATAAGAATGCTCTTTTGTATCATCAAAAAGCGCTAAAACTGGCTGAAAAACCTTTCAAAAAATCAGTTATAACAGCAGACATAGGAATTTTATATTTGAACCAAAAAAAATATAAGGAAGCTATACAAATATTTGAAACACTGCTTCAGGAAAAAGTAAAACATGATACAGATTCTACTAGAACTATAAATCATTATTCTCTTTTACTTAACAATTTGGGATATTGTTATATGCAGACCAAAAACCCTAAAGCTCTAGGTTGCCTAGAAAAAAGTTTGGAAATAATTCTCCCACTAAATGATTATTATGAGTTAATTGGGGCATACAACATTCTTGCAGATTACCATAAAAAAAACAAAAACTTTAAACGTGCTAAGTTTTACGCAGAAAAAGCTTACTATTACTCCACAAGAGGAAAAGCTGCAAGCTTAAAAACCCATTGCTTAGCAACATTAATAAGTTTGAGCGAAGGCAAATCTTTAAAAAAATATTCTCAGATATATATCAATCTAATTGATAGTATTTATGATGTCAGAAAAATTTACAAAAATCAATTTTCTGGCATCAAATACAATTTTAAAAAAGATAAAGAAGAAAACTTAGAGTTAAAAAATGAAAAAGCAGAACATGAATTAGAAGTACAAAGACAAAAAAACAGAAGTTTTATGTCTTTTATTATATTGTTTATCGTTTTCTGTGCGGTCATTTTTTTAGTTTTTTATATGAAAAGAAAAGGTAGAAAGGAGAAAAATGAAGCTGTATTTAAAAACGAAATTCGGATTTCTAATAAATTGGAGAATGAACTTGAAAAAGATATTCATGAAACTTTATCATTTGTTAACAACAAAAACCTTGAAAACTCCGAAAATAAAGAGCATTTTCTCAATAACTTGAATCGTATATATTCAAAAACTAGGAGTATTTCAAGAGAAAATAGTGCCATTCAGACCGATGAAAATTATACGAATGAACTCAAAGAAATGATTTCAGAATACATTTCTCAAGATTTAAACATTTTAGTAAATGGTTTAAATTCTTTTTCGTGGGCTAAAATTGAACGAGTAAAAAAAATCACGGTTTTCCGTGTTTTACAAGAAATCTTCGATAAGAACAAAATAATAAATAATGCTTCACTGGCTAGCATCACATTTAAAAAGGAGGAAAAAAATATCTTAATAACTTATACTAATAATGGAACTGAATTTCAAGATCGTAGTGTAAACCTAAATAAGATATTTGCAAATATTGAAAATCGGCTTAAATCTGTAAAAGGATTTTTAGAAATTTCTTCAAATCAAAACGAGACATTTAAAATTTTCATTAAACTGCCATTATAAAATCACAAAGTCATCAAATGAAAATTACTTCTTTAGTTAAATTTTTAATTTCGGCGTTCTTTTTACTTGCCCTTTTCACTTCTTGTGAAAAGGAAAAACCGGCAATTGTAAAAAAAACCAATAACACAGCTGAAGTTAAAAGACTGACAACAATTGGTGATCGCTATTTTGACAATTCTGATTATAAAAATTCCTACCCTATTTACAAAAAAATAATATCTATTGCCGATCCTGTAAAAGATAGGATTGATTATGTTGATGCTTTAATTGGTCTAGCCTTGATTTATCAATACCATGGCGATTATATACAAAGTGAAGAAATGGTTGTCCAAGTGTTGCCTCACTTAAAATATATGAAGAAAACAAGATTTGCTTGGTACACTTATTTTATTCAAGGATATAATTACTTTAAAACAGATAATCCAGAAAGAGCACTTTATTACTATAGAAAAGCATTGCACCTAAAAACTAGTGCATCCAGAAAATGGCGCATTATAAATTGTATAGGCATTGTTTACATGAAGCAAAAAAGGTATAAAGCTGCGGCTTATATATTTGAGAAAGTTACGACAGACGGATATTCAGGTAAAAATCTCAAAACAGATATGGCTGATCGCATAGTATTACTGACTTATTGTGTAGAGCTAAACAACTTGGGCATCTGTTATTATAACTTAAAAAATCCAAAAGCGCTGAACATTTACGAAAAGGTACTAAAAATAAGACTTCAGCTAAATGATCGAGATGACATTTCAACTAGTTATACTGTACTTTCCGAATATTATTTAAAAAGTAATCCTCAATTAGCTGCTAAATATGCCAAATTGGGATACAAAAAAGCTTCTGAAGTTAATTTTTTTGCAGATAAAAAATATTGTTTAAGTTTCTTGACGCAAAGTACTACGGGAAATGAATTGAAAAAATATTCTGAAATGTATATCTTATTTATAGATAGCATCAATACCGCACAATTGAAACAAAAAAATCAATTTTCTGACATCAAATACAATTTTAAAAAAGATAAAGACGAAAACTTAGAACTAAAAACTCAAAAAGCAGAGCGCGAACTAGAAATACAAAGACAAAAAAACAGAAGTTTTATATCGTATGTTGTTCTATCTATTACCGCTTTTATGTTCTTTTTTCTAGTTTTTTATATGACTAGAAAAGGAAAGAGAGAAAAAAATGATGCCGTATTTAAAAACGAAATCAGAATTTCTAATAAACTAGACAATGAACTTGAAAAAGACATTCATGAAACTTTATCATTTGCCGAAAGCAAAAATCTTGAAGACTTAGAAAATAAAGAACATTTTCTCAATAAGCTGAATCGTATATATTCGAAAACTAGAAGTATTTCAAGAGAAAATAGTGCCATTCAAACCGACAGAAATTATACGAATGAACTCAAAGAAATGATTTCAGAATACATTTCTCCTAACTTAAATATCTTAGTAAATGGTTTAAATTCGTTTTCTTGGGATAAAATTGAACGTGTGAAAAAAATTACTGTTTTCCGAGTTCTTCAAGAAATTCTCGATCAGATGAAAACGCTGAACAACCCGTCATTAGTAAGCATAACGTTTAAAAAAGACGAAAAAAACATCCTGATAATGTATGTCGATAATGGCACAAAAATAAATTCTGAATATACTATTTTACAAAAAAGACTACAAAATGTGGAAAACCGTATTAAAACAATAAAAGGAACTCTTAATTTTGACACAGAATCAGAAAATAGTTTTAAAATAAGTTTCAAATTTCCAATATAAGACACACTATATGTTCAAAAAAGTTTTAGTTGCCGAAGATCTAGATAGCATTAGCATTGCAGTTGTTCAAGTACTTGAAGAGTTAGAAGTTCCCGTAATTCATCATGTGAAGTATTGTGACGAAGGCTTGCTTAAAGCAAAAAAGGCATTGGCTGATAAAGAACCTTACGATTTATTGATTACAGATTTATCTTTCAAATCTGATCATAGAAAAGTAGATTTAAGTAGTGGTGACGAACTTATAGATGCGATCAACAAAGTTCAGCCAAAAATTAAAAAAATTGTTTTTTCTATAGAAGACAAAAGTTACAGAATTAAAACTCTTTTTAATGAACTAGGCATTAATGCTTATGTAACTAAAGGCAGAAATAGTATTACTGAACTTAGAAATGCTATTGAAAGTACATTTAACAACGAAGAAAAAATACTTTCATCAGATTTGTCATTTAATTTTAATGATAAAGCATTAATCGAAATTGAGTCGTATGATATTTCAATTTTAAAACTTTTGTCTCAAGGATATATTTTAGAAAGCATTTCTAAAGAGTTTAAAGATTTATCTATAACACCAAACGGAACAAGTAGTATCGAAAAAAGAATAAATAAACTAAAAATTTACTTTAAGGCTAACAATAATGTCCATTTGATTGCCATTGCAAAAGATTTTGGGTTAGTGTAATTTTTACGCCACTTTACGGGTTTCCGTAAGGATTACACTTTTTATACCGCTAAATTTGTGATAATCTACTAACGAGTAATGAAACCAAAAAGTAAAGCTAGTATTATATTTTCCCGAATTAATACTACACAAAATAGAATAGTTATGAAAACAATGTTACTTTGCCTCTTTCTATCAATGAGTTTCGCTGTTATTTCTGAAAAAACTGGCTGGCTAGAAATTGATTGGAAAATAATATTTATTCCTGCATTATTAGTATTGCAAATTATAATTATCGGAACGGCACTAAAAAATCGATATAAAAAACATTAATTAATTTTAAGAAAGGCTTAATTATTGCATGAAAGGAAGATTCATATCTTAGTTTCACTCCATTTTACATGAAAAAAATTCTTAGCCTTCTCTTATTATTATTTACACTTTTATCTTTTGCGCAAACCAAAATCCTGTCATGGAATTTACAGAATTTTGGAAAATCTAAATCTGCTATACATTTAAATTATATCGCCAAAACCGTTTCTAATTACGATATAATTGCCATTCAAGAAGTTGTTGCCGGAAACGGAGGCGCTCAAACTGTGGCAAAACTTGCAGAATTGCTTAATCAGAAGGGAAATAAGTGGGACTATAAAGTAAGTGATCCTACTTCTGGCAGCAGTTATAAAACGGAACGCTATGCATTCATTTGGAAAACTAATAAAGCCAAATTAAAAAACAAACCTTGGCTTGAGAAAAAATTTAGTTTAGAAATTGATCGCGAGCCCTATTTTGCTACGTTTGAAATCAACAAAAAGACAATCACTCTTGTCAATTTTCATGCAATAACACAAAAAAAGCAACCTGAAACCGAAATCAAATATTTCAAATTTTTACCCAACGAATATCCTGATTTAAATCTAGTCTTTTTAGGTGATTTTAACTGTCCTGAAAAACATACTGTTTTTAATCCATTAAAAAAAATGGGATATGCTTCTGTATTGAAGAACCAAAAAACAACTCTTAAACAAAAATGCAAAAACAACATTTGTCTTGCATCAGAGTTTGACAATATCTTTTATAAGACTTCAAACACACAAATTCGCAATTCTGGAATTATTAAATTTTACGAAGACTTTGATTCTCTGCAAAATGCAAGAAAAATATCAGATCATATTCCGATCTGGCTTGAATTTTCGCTAAACTAATTTTAGGTTTTAAGTTTCTTTTTTCTCGCTGCAGGAAATAAAACATTATTTAAAATCAACCTATAACCAGGCGAATTAGGATGCAAATCTAAAACCGTTGGAGGATCTCCAACCTGATGTTGGAAATCTTCTGGGTCATGTCCTCCAAAAAAAGTAAACATCCCCTTCCCTTTTTCTCCATGAATATATCGTGACTCGCCATTTAATTCGCAAGTTCCCATAATCAAAATATTCGATTTTATTAATGAAGTATCAAATGAAGTGGTCTGTCCCATAAAACCTTTTACCAACTGAGTATGATTTTGACATAGCATACTAGGAATTGGATCCCATTTTGCGGAAAATTCCATTAATGTAAAATAATCTTTGTCCATCACTACACGTCTTTTAGTCGTCATATCGATATCCGAAAACTCATAGACTTCTGGTCTTCTTTCTAAAGTAAAATTCTTGAAAGCAAAAGAATTATTATAATTTAATTTTGATTGATAATTAGATTCACTAGGATCTCCGTCAAACATGGTTTCACAAATATCTACTCCATCAGCAGCAAGTGCGATATCAAAACTATCTGTTGCTGAGCACATAGCAAACATAAAACCGCCGCCAATAACAAAATCTCTAATTTTTTTTGCAACTGCTCCTTTTTCCTGAGATACTTTTTCATATCCAAGTTTTGCTGCCAAAGCTTCGGCATCTCTTTTTTGGTCAATATACCAAGGTGTATTTTTATAAGCTGCGTAAAATTTTCCGTATTGTCCAGTAAAATCTTCGTGATGCAAGTGAAGCCAATCGTACATGAGCAACTGATCGCTTAAAACTTCTTCATCATAAATTGGCGTAAATGGAATTTCGGCATAGGTTAGAACCAAAGTTACAGCATCATCCCAAGGCTGTTTCCCTTTTGGGGTATAAACAGCAATTTTTGGCGCTTTTTCTAAAATAACAGATTCCATATTTTGAGAAGGACTCGAAATTTCATTTAAAATAGAGGCCTGCTCGCTATCTGAAATTACTTCAAAACTAACTCCTCTTATTTTGCATTCTTTTCTAATTTCATCAGCATCAGGAAGTAAAAACGAACCACCACGATAATTTAAAAGCCAACTTGCTTTATAATCTCTACTTAAACACCAATAAGTAATGCCGTAAGCTTTTAAATGATTTTGCTGCGTCGATTCATCCATCGGAAGTAAGATAAACGAAGCCCTTGCGTTAAATGTCACTAATAGTATAAAAATGTAGAATAAGCTCTTATTCATCAGAAAATTATTTTAGTAAAGATATAAAAGGCACTGGCAAAAAAAGAACCCTAAGAACCTTTTCTGACACAATAGAATGTTAAATAAAAAAAACGCAAAAAAAAGATGATTTTAAACCACTAAAAAACAGGTAAAAACACCTGTACTTCGATAAGATATTCTATATAAATTTGCTTTCCCAGGTTCATAAAACTAATCGCTGCAAAAATAACCAACTATGAAGTTTAATGAAAGTAATAACCAACAAAAGGGTCTGAATATGATTCAGAAAATAGGTTTATGTGTCCTAGTGATAACAATTATATTGTATTATGTATTGTCAATTCAGTTTTTGACAGCATAATACTTTAAAGCGTTAAAACTGCCAATTCATTTTGGATAGCATAAACAACCAAACCAGCGATGTTTCTTGATTCTGTTTTAAGCAATAAATTATTTCTATGTCCTTCGATTGTTCTGGGACTTAAAAAAAGATGTTCTGCAATCTCTGCAGTAGTTTTCTGCTGACAAATTAATTGTAGAATTTCAATCTCACGAGGTGAAAGGAAATTAGTTTCTAAGCCGCCTCTTGTATTTTTAGGAGAAACTATTGTTTCTTGAATTGTTTTTAAAACATTTTCATTATAATAGAATCCTTTTTTTGCTACTTCGTTGATTGTATGAATTAAATCTTTTGGAGTCGTATTTTTAATTAAGTAGGCAACAGCTCCGACCTGAATCATATTTGCAATAAAAGATTTGGTGTCGTAGCTTGTCAATGCAATAATCTTAATATCAGGAAATAGCTTTCTAATAATTTTAGTAGCTTCTACTCCATTTAAGACTGGCATCTTTAAGTCCATTATGATTATATCGGGCTTAATTTCTCTTTCGTGCAATTGAGAAATGAGTTCATCACCATTTGATGCCTCAAAAATAACATCAATATTTTCTTCTCTCTGCAGTAAAAAAGAAATTCCTTTTCGAAACAAAATTTCATCATCTACTAGAGCAATTTTAATAGGAGCATTCATCTTATTAGATTTTGGTCGTTTAATTTGGTTTATCGAAATTACAAAATATGATTTAGAAAAAGTCTAAATACCCTAGTTTTATTGACCAAAAACCTTAATAAAATTGTTAAATTGAGTCTAAAAAGTAAAATTTACAGCAATTCCTTTATTAATTTCAGAGTTAATTTCTATTGTTCCTTCCAAAAACGATATTCGGCTATCAATATTCTTCATTCCTAAACCTTTCTGATTTTCCGAATTTGAACTATCAAAACCAACACCGTTATCTTCATAATCGCAAGTCTTTATTCCGTCTTTATTGGCAAAAGAAATCCATATTTCTGATGCTTTTCCATGACGGATTGAATTGTTCATGAGTTCTTGCAAGATTCTGAAAACGTGTAAATGTCTATCTATATCTTTATCATCAAAGTCAATTTCGTTTTTGTAATGCGTTTTAACCGATTTACTGCTTTCAAACTCACCGCATAACTCTTCAACACCTGCATGCAAGCCAAATTTTTCAAAAACTGGTGGCAACAAATTATGAGCAATCTTTCTAGAATTTTCTAAAGCTTTGGTAGTTAAGTTGATTATGTTTTCTGTAATCTCAGCAGTTTCTGATTCCGTAAGATTTGGTGCTGTGAGCAAGTGACTGTTTAAAGAAACAATATTTAATTTTGAACTAATATCGTCATGAAGGTCTTGTGCAATCCTTTTACGTTCTTCTTCTTGAGTCACGATAATAGCATGCAATTGTTCTTTTTGATATCGAAGTATTAAATCTATTTTCTCTAATTCTTTCTGAATGATTTTTTTTCTAGAAAAATAAAAGAATATAATTAATGCAACCGCAACAATTATAAAAAACAAAGAGATATACAATATTATGGTTACGAGCTCTTTATCAGAAATATTACCTATACTCATATCAGTTTATTTTAATTAAATAATTACAAAAAATTAGCTTTGCAAACTTTCTTTTTTTGAAAAACTTACTTTCCATTCATAAAAAATAAAAAGATAATAGATGATGTTTAAAAAAGCGTTCAACTGCCAGCTCAAATATTTTACTTCGTTGTTTAACACTGATGTAAGATTTCCAATAATAAACAACACTGTGCTAGACAGCAAGTACAGAATTATTCCAATATTTACGTAATAATAAGTTTTGCTTTCTGTCAGCATATTGTAGAAATGTAACAGTGCGAAAACAACAATTAAGAGTGATGTCAATGTAATTTCAAATAAATTAAATTTCAAAAATTCATTTGGTTCATTAACAAATTGAATAGCTAATACTAGCAAAGCTAGAATTAAACAAATTTTTACAAATTGCTTTTGGACTTTAACATTTAAGATTGAACTGTAGAATAAACTCAACAATATCATTTGGCCAATAAAAAAACTATTGACTAAGAACAAATTATTCATTTCAAGATAATACAATATTTCCATAGAAATTTGTATCAGAAATATAAATGCCAAATAAGAAACTAAAAAAACATTAGCTTTTTCCTTTCGGAAAAAGCTAAATGAATATAGTACAAGATCAATTAATAAAATCAAATAACCTGAATATATTAAAAAATCAATCATTTTTTATACTTTGTGAAAAATTAAAAAGGTGGGCTTGGACGTGAACCATCGTATGCAACCTCTTCAGCTCCTTCACCGCCTCCTACACCATCTCCTGTTCCATATACATTAACCCATTTCTTAGTTTCTTTATCGTATTCTGCACCAACAAAAACTAATGTTTTTTCATTTTGATCGTTTATACCCAGATAAGCCCAAACAGCTTCTGTCTCAAGTTTTAATACTTTCTCTAAACTTTCTCTTGGTATTAAAAAAGCTTTTACTTTTTTCTTAGAGTCTTCAATAGTGGTATCGTTATTATACCTTTTTTCCCACTCTTTTGCAGTTGTTACCGAAATCTGGATAGGTCCCGGAAAAGTTTCTTCATTCATAATTTAAATTGTTAATGGTTAATAATTAAAAAAAAATTTAATAGTTTATAATTGGTTTAGCTAAACTACTGATTTTTTATGAGAAGATTAACTTCAAAACATAAAAAAAACCTTAATAATTTAAGGCTTTTTATTTTTTTTAGAATGGAACATCGCTGTCGTCATCGTCATCATTTAAATTACTTCCGAAAGCTTCATTAGCTGAAGGGAGATTATTAGTAACAAACGGATTATCATCATGATTCATTTTTGACGGCAAATCATCATAACTTCCCGTAAATTCATCAAGATTGTCAAATTTTCCTAAGTGCCCTAAAAATTTCAAACGAATATTTTCAATACCCCCGTTACGGTGTTTTGCAATCATAATTTCAGCCTGACCAGCAGTTGGCGAAGCCTCTTCATCATCCCATTCCTCAATTTTGTAATATTCTGGTCGGTATAAGAACGAAACGATATCGGCATCCTGCTCAATCGCTCCAGATTCACGAAGATCCGAAAGTAAAGGCCTTTTACTTGATCCACGCGTCTCAACGGCACGCGATAACTGAGAAAGTGCAATAACCGGAACGTTAAGCTCTTTTGCCAAAGCTTTTAAGTTTCGGGAAATTGTCGAAATTTCCTGCTCACGATTTCCTCCTCCTTTAGCATTTCCCCCTGCAGTCATCAACTGCAAATAATCAATAATGATGATTTTAATACCATGTTGCGACGCTAAACGACGGCATTTTGCTCTTAAATCGAAAATAGAAAGTGAAGGAGTATCATCAATAAACAAAGGAGCTTTTTCTAAATCTTTCACTTTAGTACTCAACATTGTCCATTCATGAGCCTCTAATTTACCTGTACGCAGTTTTTCTGAAGACAATCCTGTTTCAGAAGAAATCAACCTGGTAATTAACTGAACAGATGCCATCTCCAGAGAGAATAAAGCTACTCCGTGACCATATTGGATAGCAATATTTCTGGCCATAGAAAGTACGAATGCCGTTTTTCCCATCGCAGGTCTGGCTGCAATAATAATTAAATCACTCGGCTGCCATCCAGAAGTAAGCTTATCCAAGTTATGAAAACCAGTTTCTACACCACTCAATCCCTCTTTTTTAGAGATCTCTTCAATTTTCTTTTTAGCTTGTAAAACTAAACTTTGTGCTGTTTCAGAACTACGTTTGATATTTCCTTGTGTTACTTCGTATAATTTAGATTCGGCTTTATCTAATAAATCAAAAACGTCTGCACTTTCATCATACGATTCTTCAATAATTTCAGAAGAAATTCTAATCAAACTTCTTTGAATGAATTTTTGAAGAATGATACGAGAGTGAAATTCGATATGGGCCGAAGAAGCAATTTTCTGCGTAAGCTGAATCAAATAAAAATCTCCACCAGCAATATCTAATTTTCCGTTTTTCTTTAACTGAGTCGAAACGGTTAAGATATCGATTGGCTGCGTTTCGGTAAAAAGTTGTAAAATCGCTTCAAAAATATGTTTGTGTGCATCTTTGTAAAATGCATCGGGCTGCAAAATATCAATTACATCATCTACCCCTTTTTTATCAATCATCATTGCACCAAGCACAGCCTCTTCTAATTCAACAGCTTGCGGTGGCAATTTTCCTTTTTCTAAATTGATAATGGTGGTTTTGTCGACCTTAACAGGGTTTAAGTTTTTGAAATTTTCCATATAGCGAAAGTAGCAAAATTTAAAAAAATTCTACTATCGAGTTATAACTATTAGTTGTTTATAAATTTTATTTTTTTGTTCATAACCAAAAAAAAATCCGAAACCGCAGGGCTTCGGATTTTTAATCATTAAATATGAATTTACTCTTTATACTCGCCCATATTACTGTATTTGTCCATTCTCTGGGCAATTAAGTCAGCTGTTGATAAGTCTTTCAATTCATTGTATCCTTTAGTGATGTATTCTGCTACCGTTTTGAAAGTAGTTTCACGATCATAGTGCGCTCCTCCCAATGGTTCTGGAATAACATCATCAACTAATTTTTGTTTTTTCATGTCAGAAGAAGTTAATTTTAAAGCTTCTGCTGCACGCTCTTTATACTCCCAGCTTTTCCATAAAATAGAAGAGCAAGATTCTGGAGAAATTACAGAGTACCAAGTGTTTTCTAACATATAAACTTTGTCACCAACACCAATTCCTAATGCTCCACCAGAAGCACCTTCACCAACAATAATCGTGATGATTGGCACTTGCAAACGAACCATTTCGAAAATATTTCTAGCAATAGCTTCTCCTTGACCTCTTTCCTCAGCTTCAAGACCTGGGTATGCACCTGGAGTATCAACTAAAGTAAGAACTGGAATTCCGAATTTCTCTGCCATTTTCATCAAACGCAAAGCTTTACGGTATCCTTCTGGATTTGCCATACCGAAATTACGATACTGACGTGTTTTAGTGTTATATCCTTTTTGCTGACCAACAATCATAAACGACTGTCCGTTTATTTTACCAAGACCACCAACCATCGCTTTATCGTCTTTAAAACCTCTGTCTCCATGAAGTTCTAAGAAAGTATCTCCGCAAATTGCTTTGATATAGTCTAAAGTATAAGGTCTATTTGGGTGTCTTGACAATTGTACCCTCTGCCAAGCCGTAAGGTTTTTGTATATATCTTTCTTAGTCTGCTCTAATTTCTTGTTGATTTCCTTGCACGTTGGCGTTACGTCAACGTCAGATTCTTTTCCAATAATAACGCACTTTTCTAACTGGTCTTCAAGTTCTTTAATTGGAAGCTCAAAATCTAAATATTCCATGGATTTTTGAATTTTGTTTGTAAATCGAACCGCAAATATAAAAATATTATATCATTGGCGAAGTTAATTGTTATTTAAAGTATAAAAATGCAATTTAAAAATAAGTAAACTATTACAAGTTTTCTTTCTTGTTCTGATAATGTTTGAAAACACCGTTTAGAATAACTGTGATGATAATTATAACAGCTCCGATGTAAAACTCAACACTCATTTTTTCTTTTCCTCCCAAGATAAAATAGGCCAAAACAATCCCATAAACTGGCTCTAAATTAGTGGTTAACATTACTGTATAAGGCGTTAATCGCTGCATCACTTTTACAGAAGCTGTAAACGCATAAGCTGTACAGATTGAAGCCAAAATCAATAATAAAACCCAGTTATTTAAAGACAATTCGAAGAAATCTGCTGTGAATTTTCCTTGAAATAAAAAATAAATCGTGATAAAGAAAACACCTGCTCCAAATTCATAAAATGTAATAACTGAAGGTTCGTGATCTGAAATTAGTTTTCCATTCATTAAGGTAAATAAAACTCCTAAAATGATGGCTGCCAAAGCGTAATAAACGCCTGTAAGGTATTTTATTTCAACTTGAAGAATCAATCCTAAACCAGCAATAATTATTAGCCCAAAGAAAACTTCGTACCAAAGCACTTTTCTTCCGTAAAATAAGGGTTCTAATAATGAAGCAAAAAATGCTCCTAATGAGAATATGGAAAGCGTAATAGAAACGTTGGAAACATGAATTGCTTTGAAGAAGAAAATCCAATGCAAGGCAATCAATAATCCGACAAAAATCAATTTAAAGAATTCTTTTATCGGAACTTGAAACGATTGTTTTTTAAATGCAATAAATCCGCCAAGAAAAATCATGGCAATTAGCATTCTATACCAAACCAGATTATCGGCATCAATAGTAATTAAAGCGCCCAGAATGGCCGTAAAACCCCAGATAAAAACAATTAAGTGAAGATTTAAATAACTTTTTAAATTATCGTTTCGCATTACGTAATAAGTAAACTGCTAAAATTCCGAAAACAATATTCGGGAACCAAACAGCTAATAAAGGTGAAAATGTAGATTTTTCGGCAAGTGTACCAAAGATTTTGTCAAAGAATACAAATGAAAACGCAATTGCAATTCCAATCGCAAGATTCATTCCCATTCCGCCACGGCGTTTCATAGAAGAAACCGAAACCGCAATAATCGTCAAAATAAATGCTGAGACAGGAATACTGTATTTTTTATAAAGAACAACCAAATAGGTATTAATGTTTCCTGAACCTCTTTTTCTTTCTTTTTCAATAAAATCAATCAGTTTGCCTAAAGTCAGCGTTTCAGCAATATAAACTACTGGCGTTAAATCGGCCAATTCAAATTTAAAAGGAACATTTTTTTCAGGAGATTTTTCAATAACATCATTCAATTCTCCTACCGTTCTTTTAGTATAATCGTATAAAACATAAATCTTCTTTTTAGGATCCCATTTAATACGGCTTGCGGTAATTTTATAAGTCAGTTTTTCTTTTTCAAAATGTTCTAAAGAAAAGTTGAAAGCTGTTTTAGATTCTTCGTTAAAGCTGTTTACAAAAATAAAATCATGATCGTTAATCTGTCTGAAAACATTCGTGTTTTCCCCTCGCATGAGTTCCTTTCCGTTTCCTTTCAGATACGTATATCTAAAATTATTATAGCCTTCACTCGCTGCAGGAACAATAAAAAATCCCATCAGCAATACAAAAATCGAAACGATTGTTGCACCAATAATATAAGGACGCAAGAAACGAGTATATGAAATACCAGAACTTAAAATCGCAATAATTTCTGTATTGTTCGCCAGTTTTGAAGTAAACCAAATCACCGATAAAAACAAGAATATCGGGAAAAGCGAATTAATAAAATAAATCGTGAAATTGTAATAATAGAAAGCAATATCTCCAAACGGAATCTTGTTTTCAAGCATTTTATTTACCTTTTCAGAAACGTCAATTACGATTCCGATTGGCGCAAATAAAAGAAGCATCACAGAAAATGTTCCGAGGTATCTTTTTAAAATGTATTTATCTATTATCGACAACATATTAAATTATGAATTATGAATTATAAATTATGAGTTAATGAAAATGAAATCTTATAAGCTAACTTATAATTCATAACTCATAATTTATCACTCTTTTAAAGTCTCTGACTCATATTTTTAACCATCATTTCTTTCCATGGTCTAAAATCTCCGGCTAAGATATGTTTTCTTGCTTCACGAACCAACCACATATAAAAACCAAGATTATGAATCGTTGCAATTTGTTTTCCTAAATATTCGTTGGCTGCAAATAAGTGACGCAAATATGCTTTTGAATATTCTGTATCCACAAAAGTATGCCCCATTTCATCGATTGGAGAAAAATCTGCTTCCCACTTTTTATTCTTGATATTGATTGTTCCGTTTGCTGTAAACAACATTCCGTTTCTTGCATTACGCGTTGGCATAACGCAATCGAACATATCAATTCCTAACGCAATATTTTCTAAAATATTTATCGGAGTTCCAACCCCCATTAAGTAACGAGGTTTATCTTCTGGAAGAATTTCGCAAACTACTTCAGTCATTGCGTACATTTCTTCAGCTGGCTCACCAACAGAAAGTCCACCAATTGCATTTCCTTGTTGTCCAGCATTTGCAATATATTCAGCCGACTGGCGACGCAAATCTTTATACGTACTTCCTTGAACAATCGGAAAAAACGTTTGTTCGTAACCGTATTTATAAGGAACTTTTTCTAAATGATTAATACAACGATCCAACCAACGGTGCGTCATGTGCATCGAACGCTGTGCGTAGCGGTAATCGCAAGGATAAGGCGTACATTCATCAAAAGCCATGATGATATCAGCACCAATTGTACGCTGAATTTCCATTACATTTTCTGGTGTAAAAAAGTGGTAAGAACCGTCAATATGCGATTTGAACTTTACCCCTTCTTCCTTAATTTTTCTGTTTGAAGAAAGAGAATATACTTGATATCCTCCAGAATCGGTTAAAATATTACGATCCCAGTTCATGAATTTATGCAATCCACCAGCTTTTTCAAGAATTTCGGTCTGCGGACGCAGATACAAATGATACGTATTTCCAAGAATAATATCCGGATTAATCTCTTCTTTAAGTTCACGCTGATGTACTCCTTTTACAGAAGCAACAGTACCAACTGGCATAAAAATAGGAGTTTCTATAACTCCGTGATCTGTTGTAATACTACCCGCTCTTGCCTTAGACTGCGGATCTTTTTGTAATAAATCAAACTTCATCTGTTTCTTTTTTCAGAGCGCAAAGATAGTTTAATTTCAGGGAAATTTTATGAATTAGAAAATTTGTCAATTAGAAAATTAGCTAATCTTTTCTTAATTTCAGATTCTATGTTTTAGAATTTGGATTTTCGTATTTGAAATTTGATTCATTTGGGCGTTCTCCGCCGCGGCGGAACGGGCTATCCAATATATCTTTTGCTCCAGAGAGTTTAGTTTTCAATTTAGAACTTTTTCATGTCGCAAAAGGATGCCGTTCCTATCCCTAACGCAAACGTCGTTGTAAGTATAAAATGTAAAAACTGCAATTTCTATCCTTTAAAATATAATATCCTAAACGCGGTGATTTTGTAACTTTAAAATTACAAAACAATATCAACAATTAAAGTCTTAGAAATCATGATAAACGCAGATGAAAAATTAGATCAAATCAAAGATGACCAAATCGAAAGAAATCTTGAAAACATGGATTATCCAGCAAATGAAGATATTTACAATCAAGATAATAAACTCGAAGACATCAATCCTGAAGAAATTTCGGGCGAGCGAATCATTAATCAGAACAATCACGAATGGAAACAGAATAGCGACAAAATCGGAAATGATTTAGATATCCCTGGCGCCGAACTAGACGATGAACAAGAAGAAATAGGTTCAGAAGACGAAGAAAACAATTATTATAGTGAAAGTGATTCCGAATAAAATTTCCCTTTCCATCAAAAACTTAAAAATCTTGCATTTGCAGGATTTTTTTATTTTTCAAATTAAAATTGTAAAAAACACACTTATAAAAATTTAAAAAGCAAAACTTGCGTTATATTTTTTTTCATAATGTAAAAAAACTTGCGAAATTTAACAATTGCTGTAAAACTAAAGCAAAAAATGATTTGTCTCCCCGCAAAATAACGTTTACTTTTGCTACAGTTTAACCTTTACATATAAAATGAAGCCTAACACACAACAATTAAGCGATTTAACGATCCAAGTAAGAAGAGATATTCTTAGAATGGTACATGCTGTAAACTCTGGACACCCAGGTGGTTCTTTAGGTTGTACTGAATTTTTGGTAACACTATATCAAAACATAATGGACCGCAAAGAAGGTTTTGATATGAATGGAATTGGAGAAGATTTATTTTTCCTTTCAAATGGTCATATCTCACCAGTATTTTATAGCGTCTTAGCACGTAGCGGATATTTCCCTATTTCAGAACTTGCAACTTTTAGATTACTAGATTCTCGTTTACAAGGACACCCAACAACTCACGAAGGATTACCTGGAGTTCGTATTGCATCTGGTTCATTAGGACAAGGTTTATCTGTAGCTCTTGGAGCAGCGCAAGCTAAAAAATTAAACGGAGACAATCACATCATTTATACTTTACACGGAGACGGAGAATTGCAAGAAGGTCAAAACTGGGAAGCAATTATGTACGCATCTGCAAAAAAAGTAGACAACTTAATCGCAACAGTTGACGTAAACGGAAAACAAATTGACGGAACAACTGACGAAGTTTTAGCAATGGGAAGCCTTCGCGCAAAATTCGAAGCTTTTGACTGGGATGTTTTAGAAATTAAAGAAGGAAACAACATCGATGCTATCATCGCTGGATTGACTGATGCTAAATCAAGAACAGGAAAAGGAAAACCAGTTTGTATTTTATTATATACTGAGATGGGTAATGGTGTAGACTTTATGATGCACACACACGCTTGGCATGGTAAAGCTCCAAACAATGAGCAATTAGAAAATGCATTAGCTCAAAACTACTCTAAAGATCAAGTTGACTATTAAAAAAGTGCTCAGTACCAGTGTTCCATTTTCAGCTTAGAAAATTAGTCACTTAGAACTTAGCATCTCAAAAAATAAAAAATGAAAAAATACGAAAATACAGGAAGTAAAGATACTCGTTCAGGTTTTGGAGCGGGAATGACTGAATTAGGTCAAAAAAACGAAAATGTTGTAGCATTATGTGCTGACTTAATTGGTTCATTAAAATTTGATGAATTCAAAAAAAATCACCCAGAGCGTTTTTTCCAAATCGGAATTGCTGAAGCTAACATGATCGGAATCGCTGCAGGTTTAACAATTGGTGGAAAAATTCCTTTTACAGGAACTTTCGCTAACTTCTCTACAGGAAGAGTTTACGATCAAATTCGTCAATCTGTTGCTTACTCAGACAAAAACGTAAAAATCTGTGCTTCTCACGCGGGTTTAACTTTAGGGGAAGACGGAGCAACTCACCAAATCTTAGAAGATATTGGTTTAATGAAAATGTTGCCAGGAATGACTGTAATCAACACTTGCGATTACAACCAAACTAAAGCTGCAACTTTAGCATTAGCAGATCACCATGGTCCAGCTTACTTACGTTTCGGACGTCCAGTTGTGCCTAACTTCACTCCTGCTGACGAGCCTTTCGTAATTGGAAAAGCAATTATGTTAAACGAAGGAACAGATGTAGCTATTATCGCAACAGGACACTTAGTTTGGGAAGCACTTATTGCTGCTGAAAAATTAGAAGAAAAAGGAATTTCTGCTGAAGTAATCAACATTCACACTATAAAACCTCTTGATAAAGACGCTATTTTAAAATCAGTTGCTAAAACTAAATGTGTGGTTACTGCAGAAGAGCACAACTATCTTGGAGGTCTTGGAGAAAGTGTTTCTGGAGTATTAGCATTACACCAACCAACTCCACAAGAATTTGTAGCTGTTAATGATAGTTTCGGAGAATCTGGAACTCCAGAGCAATTAATGGAGAAATACAAATTAAACAATCAAGCGATTGTTGAAGCTGTAGAAAGAGTTATCAAAAGAAAATAATTTTAGTTTTCTTACTTTATAAAAAAAGCCTCGAAATGTACATTTCGAGGCTTTTTTATTGCTCAATTTTTAAAATCTATCAAGACGACATATTGCTTTCATTTAGAACGATAAATGCAAACATATTTATTTCAATGTTCAAAAAATAAACAACCACAAAAAGAAAGCCTCGAAATGTAAATTCCGAGGCTTTCTTTTTATATTAAACTTTTAGTTCTTTTGATAAGGATATGATTTATCAAGGTGAATTCTTAATCGTCCTGGCGTTGTATAATCTTCAGGAACATATTTTCTAGAATTCGTTATAGACTCTGGTTTAGAAGGATCTGCAAGCTCCCCTGTTGGTCTTCTTGGAATACCCCAAATCTCCGTTTCATCTACATTTGGCGTATCAGGATTATCTCCAATTGGATCAAAAGGATAGTACAAACTAATACCTGTTACTGGAGCACCTACCGGCTTTTCAATCTCAAATCTAGTTGTATAACCATCTCCATCATCATCAAAATCCATAAAATCAGGAATTCCGTCTCCATCAGTATCGTCTATTAATTCTTTCGGCAAATTAGGATATCTTGCAGTATCTCTTTGGTCATACAAATAACCATCACCATTAATATCTTCTAAATAAGATGGCACACCATCACCTACTGTTGCTTGCGAAGAAGCACTATACTCAAGATCAGATCGTTTTAAGGCAAGCAATTTAAAGCTAAAAACCAAACACGTATAAGAAGGAATCCCTTCTGGCGGATTTCCGTAATAACCTAAACCTGAAGGCAAGAACATTACTCCTGCTCCATAATCACTGTAAGTAATAGTTCCATCATCATTCGGAGCATTTTTAATTCCGGTTCTAAATTGAGGCATTATTTCTCCCCAACCATCAATTGTAGGTCTCGCCGCGTAAATATTCAAATCTAAATCAGCTGCTAATCCGTATGAACTATCAAATTGCTTATTATTTAAAAAATTACCTACATAAGAAGCCTTAATTGCATCAAAATTACATGGCTTATCTCCCGAACCTTCTCTTAATTTCAAATAATAAACTCTATAAGTTACGTCATGACTATAAACATCTCTATGTTGTAGAGGATATTCCGTTTGATCCCAGATAGAAGTTTGAGTTCCTCCGGTAGGGATTTTTGAAATTTTAACATCAAAATCCGCTGTAACTTCTTCAATAAAATTAGTCTTTAAATATTGTTCAATCGAATCTTTATCTGCTTTATACTGTTCTGCATAATCCCTTAAAGGAACAACCACTACATCATCATCATCTTTTTTACTACAAGAAACAATAGCAATACCTGCAAGTAATAAAACAAAATAATATTTAAATTTATTCATTATTATCATTTTTTTAGGTGCGCAAGATACAATATTGATTTATTTTTGTAAAGAATTTAACTTGGATTTTAGAAAAATTATGAGAATAGATAAATACTTGTGGTGCGTTCGTTATTACAAGACTAGAAACATGGTTACAGAGGCTTGCAAAAAGAATCAAATCACTGTAAACGGGCAGGTTGCAAAACCTTCAAAAGAGGTGTTTCCTACTGATAAAATTACCTTTAGAAAAGATCAAATTACACAAATTATAACGGTTTTAGACATTCCGCAAAATCGTGTTGGAGCAAAATTGGTAGATATTTATCAAAAAAACGAAACTCCACCAGAAGCTTTCGCACATTTAGAAATGCTAAAACTATCTAAAGAACATTCTAGAAGAACTGGCGCAGGGCGTCCGACTAAAAAAGATCGAAGAGATATTGATGATTATGGAGATGATTTTAATGACGAGGATGAAGATCACGATGAAAATTAAATTCTAAAATCTAAATTCCAAATTCTAACATTGGGACTTTCTTTCTCAAAATTGGAATTTGGATTTTTAATATTGGATTCTAAATTAATTACCTTAGCAAAAAAATACATTATGAGCAGCAATATAATCTTAACCAATCAGGAAATCGATCATAAAATAAAACGTATCGCTTATCAAATTTACGAGACTTTTGTAAACGAAGAAGAAGTCGTTATTGCAGGAATTGCTTCTAACGGATTTGTTTTTGCCGAAAAAATTGCTTCGGCACTTAGCAGCATTTCTACCTTAAAGGTTTCTATTTGCGAAGTGAAAGTAAACAAACAAAATCCGCAAGAAGCGATACAAACTTCATTAAGCCCTGAAGAATACAAAAACAAAGGATTAGTTCTAGTTGATGATGTCTTGAACTCAGGAACCACATTAATCTATGCTGTTCGTCATTTCTTAGACGTTCCTCTTAAAAAATTCAAAACAGCAGTACTTGTTGACCGAAATCATAAAAAATATCCAGTAAAAGCAGATTTCAAAGGAATTTCGCTTTCTACTTCTTTATTAGAGCATGTTCAAGTAGTTTTCAATTCAGAAAACGGCGATTATGCCTCTTTAAGCTAATATTTCTAAAATATCCTGAACCGTTTCTTCGACAGATTTATCATCTACCGAAACTTTATGTTTTGCTTGATTGTAATAAAAACTTCTGTCGAATAAATGTTTCGCGATAAACTCCCTCATTTCTTCCTCATTCATATTTGCAATCAAAGGACGTTTGCTTTTGTTATGAACCAATCTATTATATAAGGTATCAATTGACGCTTTTAAATATATAGAGGTAACATCGTCTCCTTTTAATAATTCATGATTATTGGCGTAACATGGAGTCCCTCCTCCAAGACCAATAATATTATTTTCTGAAGATTCTAGCAATTCGACGAACATTTGGTGTTCTAATTTTCGAAAATAGACTTCTCCATGCTTCTCAAAAATCTCATTTATGGATAAATTTGCTCTTTCTTCGATGCATTTATCTAAATCTAAGAACGGAATATTTGTAATTTTTGACAAATTTTGGGCAATAGTAGACTTTCCGCAGCCCATATAACCTAATAACACAATTTTTTTCATATTAATAAAACCTTATAAACTAAGCATTTGGAAACTTTTCCAAAAAAAAGACAAATTTATGATAAAATAGCTTGGAAACTTCAAAAAAAACTCCTTATATTTGCACCCGCATTCAAGAAATTAAATGACTCGATAGCTCAGTCGGTAGAGCACATCACTTTTAATGATGGGGTCCTGGGTTCGAGCCCCAGTCGGGTCACAAATTTTGTGATTAACAAATTAAATTTCTTGAAAGCAATGACTCGATAGCTCAGTCGGTAGAGCACATCACTTTTAATGATGGGGTCCTGGGTTCGAGCCCCAGTCGGGTCACAAAAGGTCGGGTAATTTATTTTACTCGACCTTTTTCTTTTAAGGCCATGTGGAGAAACGGTAGACTCGCCATCTTGAGGGGGTGGTGCTCGCAAGGGCGTGAGGGTTCAAATCCCTCCATGGTCACTAGACAAAAGGAAAGCCTGCAAAGTTTATATTTTGCAGGCTTTTTTTGGTTCGAAAATTATTCTGGAAATTCTTTTTTTTCGGAACGCCATTGTTAATGGCAGATTTCGGTTCAAACTCCGTGAAGGATTTTTAAATTATTAAGACCTTAAATATCTAGCTGTTTTTCATTTTGCTTTGTTATAGATGAAATATTTCTACTAGGTTTTGAGAAATTTAGTACTGCATTTTTTTATATTAGCCAGACAATTTAATTGAACTTTAATAATTAAGCACACAAGAGATGGAAATTGAATTTTTTTCAGAGTTGGATGATAACAATCAAACTCCTGTAATTTTAAATGTTCTAGATATCAATGAAAGCTCTACAATTGGCGAGCTTTTGTTAAAAATTCATGAAATAACCGAGATTCCGATTTACAGAGAACTTAGATGGGGTAAGAATGTAGAAAAAATATCCTGTAGCTATTATTATAAATCAGGAACTGAATTTGGAGCATTTACAATTATTGAGGATTTGGACCAAAAAATAAATAGTTTCCCAAAAAATGGATTTAAGAATGAATTAAGCTTATTTATTGATGGAGGTATTGGACTTGTTAACTAGTTTTGATTTTGAAAAAGATTTTAATATTCAAAATATAACTAAAGCCTTACAAAAAGGACAAACTATAGTTCTCATAGAAAATTTTCCCTTATTTGATCATGACTTTCAATCATTTATCAATAGTATTGGAGATTCTGTAAAAGAAAATAGAAACAATTATAGGCAAGACATTTTTGATGTCAAAATATCTAAACAAAATAATTTTTTCACCTCTATTGCTACTTCAGCTTTGGCTTTTCCTTTGCATACTGATTGTGCTGATTTTGACATAATTCCAAACTGTGTAGGTCTTTTATGTGTCGAGCCAGCCATCAAGGAACAAGGCACAAATAACTTTCTTTTTTTAAGACAAGTAATAAATCAATTATCTGAAAATGCAATCCATAATCTATTACATAAAAAATGGAAATTCCGAAATCAGTATAGAAGTATTTTAAGTGTCAACAATGGCAACTATCACATTTGTTATGATAGAATAACTATGGAGTCATTTTCCGAAATCAATGAGAAGGAAATTGAAGAATTAAATAATTTGGATAAAATTTTTGAGGCTAATTCGTTTAAAATTAAATTAAAAAAACAAGATTTAGTATTATTTAGAAATGATTTACTATTGCATGGACGAGACGAAATAAATATAGATTCGAAAAGATTAATCAAAAGAATAAGGTTTAATATAAATTAAAAAGTTCTCCAATTTTTAATTAGAATATTAAAATTTCATTTAAAATTTGAAAATTTTAAATGAAATGGTTCGAATTCTGTACCGTCAAGGTCACTTAAAGCGAAAATCTTAAATATAAAGATTTCCGCTTTTTTAGTTTTAAAACCTCTCCTTAAAAACTACTTCCAAAATCGATTATATTTACATTACTGCAAACCAAAAATCACAATAATCGAAATAAATATATGAAGCCGACACTCGTATTATACATCGCACTATTTTTTATTTTATACTCGTGCCAGACCAATAATGACAAAAAATTAGAAAAAGATATTCTTGGTGAATGGATCTATATCAAAACAGATGATCAGCGAAAACCAAAGACTAAAAATCCTAATATCCCACCTCCCCCTCCATTTGATGCGCCTAAACAAGGATATATCTTTTTAGAAAACAATATAGCTGAGTATAAATCTGGGTACTTTAAAATGACTGAAGCAAAAGAATGGGACGACAGAAAGACTTATTTTTTAGGAACCACTACTAAATATAAAATCAAAAATGATAGCTTGAAAATTTTTGATTTAGGAAACAAAACTTGGGAAAATCAAAAAATAGAATCTATCCTTGGAGATACATTAACAACAAAAGTAGAAGATAGCATCTTTGCAAAATATGCAAGAACAAAATACAAAATCAATCCAAATGAGAATTACGATCAAATTATAGTTTCATCTTCAGGTTGTTTTGGTTCTTGCCCTATTTTAGACATCAGCATTAAAAACAATGGCAACGTCTTATATTATGGCCAAGATTATAATACTCAAAATGGCTTTTTCGAATCTAAAATTACTAAAGCTCAATATAAAGAAATTCAAAATAGATTTAAGAAAGCCGACATAATGAATCTTAAAGACCATTATGAAGCAAACTGGACAGACGATCAAAGGGTTACCATAACATTCATTAAAAAGAACAAAATTGTAAAATCGATTAGCGATTATGGAAGACAATCTCCGGAAGCTCTAATTTGGGCATCTATTCCTGTTCAATATTTATATCAACAAGTAAAACTAACTCCTTTAAAAACAGAAAACCTTTTATTTCCAATATGGAGAATCAGCTTCAAAAAAGGAAACCAGATTTATGATTTGACAAAATCTGAAAGCTATTATTTGTTTACCGAAATTTTCAAAGGCAAAGAAACAACTGACGCGTTTGAACACAAATATTATATCGAATTTTGGGACGATCAAGATAAAAAAGAAATAATTTATACTGACGGCAGATATTTCAAATTTAAAAACAAAACTATCGATATTGGCTATAACTTCTTAACAGAAAACAACTTAACTAAAAATTTCAGACTAAAAGGCAAATACGATTAAAATCTACCCTAATTTTTATTTACTTAAAACAAGAAATTTTATTTCACTATAAAACAACACCTTACCAGTTTTTCTAAATTTTATTTCAAAATTCATTCAAAAAAGACTTGCCAAGCTAAATAAAGTCCTTATATTTGCACCCTCATTGAAGAAATGAATGACTCGATAGCTCAGTCGGTAGAGCACATCACTTTTAATGATGGGGTCCTGGGTTCGAGCCCCAGTCGGGTCACAAAAGGTCAAGTAATTATTTTACTTGGCCTTTTTTGTTTTTAGGATATTTGGAAATAAAGAACCGATTAGAGATGCCCTTTTAATAATTTATTTTCATATAATAACTCCAGCTGACTTTCTCTCATATCTATCCCCATAATAAAGCCGAGCTTGTTTTGGTATGCAATATCTAGCAATTTCAAGAAAGATTCTGCTCGTTCATTATCTTCAAAATGTAAATTTTCTTTATCAAGATAAAGAAGTTCAACATCTTCATGTGTTATCCAATTTGCAATTCCCATTCTATCTTCAGACAAAAAATCATTCCAATTGTCAAGTTCGTCAATAATATTGCAGGCTACTGTTTTATTAGGAATATCAAAATTTCGCGAAACCCCACCTTTACCTAATCCCAAATACGGATTATAATCAGCACAAGTCTTAAACAAATAATACTCCAAAAATTTACAAAACTCATAATGACCATCTAATCTGCTTAAAAAAGAATTCTGACTTTTATAGTCTGTAATTTTATCGAATTCATGATGAATCTTAAAAGTCTGATCCATTGATTTCGAAATTGAAATAATGTTTTGATTATTCTGCTCGATTAAACTGTTCAGTTTTTCATCAGACAAATGAGAAATCCCACCAGTAAGATAATGCTTTAAGAACTCCCGAATTGCTTCAGTCAAATCTCCAACTTCCCCTCTTAGCTGCGGAACCACCTCATTATAGAATTTCTTATCATCAAATAAATGCAAACTACACCAATATCCCATATTAATTCATTTTCTAACGAATGTATAAATAATTTTCCTCTACTTGTTTTCCATTCAAATTTTAAAGCAAAAAGAAACAAAAAATAGCTCTTGACTATTTATATGCTAGCCTATTTTTTTAATTAAATTTTCTATCCATTATTTTAAAAAGAAATCTTTCTAGAAAACAAAACTTTCTTAAATTCGTTCACAAATAATTAAACCACTAATCCCAAATTAGTATTATGAAAAACCTACTATTAGCATCATTTATGATGATGACTTGCTCTATCTGGGCACAATCTGCAACGGGCTATTTTGACAAAGCCATGAAAAAAGCTGAAGCTGGAAACACAAAAGGCGCAATCGCCGACTACACCAAAGCTATCAGCATGAATTCAAAATTTGTTGAAGCTTACCAAAATCGTGGCGTTGCAAAATTCAAACTAAATGACCTGAAAGGCGCTCAAGCTGACTTTAGCAAAACAATCGAACTTGACGACATGAATGCAGACGCTTACACAGGCAGAGCCAATGTTAACTACAAATTACTAAACTACCAAGGAACAATTGACGATTGCACAGCTTCTTTAGGCTTAAATCCGAAAGATTATGTTGCTTACAATTTAAGAGGTTTAGCTTACAATAAAATTGGAGACAAGAAAAATTGTTGCAAAGATTTTACAAAAGCAATCGAATTAGGAAGTCAGAGCGCTGCAAAAAACAGAGCTACTTTCTGCAAATAAAAAAAACTAAAAAAATAAGAACAGTCTGTCAAGATTTTTAATCTTCAGGCTGTTTTCTTTTTTATCAAAGTAATATATTTCTTAGAAAATAAATACCTGTTTTTAGGTAAAAAATATATTCTAAATACGTAAACCTCTAATTCTCTATCTTTTTAATTTAGTTTTAATGTCGTATCTAAGATTTTATTTTACATTTGTTGACTTAATCGCGAAAAATGATAAACAATATTAAAACTGTTTTCAGCATTAAAGATCTTGAGAACTTATCTGGAATAAAAGCGCATACCATACGCATCTGGGAAAAGAGATACAACATCCTTGAACCGATGCGAACCGATACCAATATCAGATTTTACAATCTTCAGAACCTACAGAAACTTTTAAACATTACGTTACTGCACGAATACGGATATAAGATTTCTAAAATTGCAACTTATCCTGAAGAAAAAATACCGCAACTGGTACGCGAAATAATTTCGAAGAAAAACTCTCAAAACTACGCCATCACTTCTTTTAAAATGGCGATGATGAACTTTGACCAAGAATTATTCTTCAATACATTCGATTGGCTTATTACTGAAAAAACGTTTAAAGAAGTTTTTAAGGATCATTTTTTACCTCTTTTAAAAGAGTTGGGATTATTATGGCAGTCTGAAACAATCACTCCTGCGAATGAACATTTTATGAGTCATTTAATCAAGCAGAAGATATTGATTTATACAGAAAGTCTTCAAATTAGAAAACCAATCAAAACCGATCGAATTTTTGTTTTATCACTTCCGTTAAACGAAATTCATCAAATCGGATTATTATACCTGCAATATGAAATTTTAGATAAAGGCTACAAAACCATTTATCTAGGAGAAAGTATGCCTATTGAAAACTTACAGGATTTAACGAAACATTTTGAGAACATTACGTTTATTTCATTCATGACTGTTCAGCCGGACAGAAGCGTAATTAATCAATATGTAAAATCTATGGGACAGAAATTATTACAGAAAAATAATGAAATCTGGCTTATGGGTAAAATGGTTGAATACATAGATGAAAAAATCTTAACCGACAGAATTCGAGTTTTTGATTCGATGGAAGAAACTATTAACATGCTTTAATTTATTTTTGTTTAAGTTTTTCTTATATTTGTTAAACAAATGAGAAAAACTATCCAAATAATAGGCTCAGGCTTCTCTTCTTTAGCTGCCGCATGCTACCTTGCTCAACAAGGAAATAACGTTACCGTTTACGAAAAAAACAGTACAATTGGCGGGCGCGCAAGACAATTCAAAGAAGACGGTTTTACTTTTGACATGGGGCCAAGCTGGTACTGGATGCCAGATGTTTTTGAACGCTTTTTTCAAGATTTCAATAAAAAACCTTCCGATTATTACGAACTGATAAAATTAAATCCAGCCTATAGGGTTTATTTTGGAATGGATGATTTCATCAGTATTTATGATAATCTGGAAGAAATAAAATACACTTTCGAAACCATCGAAAAAGGAAGCGGTCAAAAACTGCAAAACTTTATTGATCAAGCCAAAAGCAATTATGATATTGCAATCAGGGATCTGGTTTATCGCCCAGGAGTTTCTCCACTAGAATTAATTACAAAAGAAACTGCATTAAAACTCAATCAGTTTTTTAAGAATGTAAGTTCTGATATTCGGAAAAATTTCAAGAATGAAAGATTAATTCAGATTCTCGAATTTCCAGTTTTATTTCTTGGAGCAAAACCGACTAAAACGCCTTCGTTTTATAATTTTATGAATTACGCCGATTTCGGTTTAGGAACTTGGCATCCTAAAACCGGAATGTTTGATGTCATTCGAGGAATCGAAAAATTAGCTTTAGAACTTGGCGTTACCATAGAAACCAATTCGACAATTGATAAAATAATTGTCGAAAATAAAACTGCAAAAGGAATTGTGATTAATGGCGAAATCTTAAAAGCAGATATTGTTTTAAGCGGTGCCGATTATCATCATTCTGAAACTTTACTCGAGAAAGAACACCGAATGTATTCTGAAAAATATTGGGAAAGTAGAGTTTTCGCTCCATCTTCTCTCTTATTTTTTGTAGGTTTCAATAAAAAAATAGAAAACATTTCGCATCACGCTTTATTTTTTGATGTCGATTTTAATCAGCACGCTGCCGATATTTACGACAATCCAAAATGGCCGAATGCTCCTTTATTCTACGCCAATTTCCCATCCAAAACAGATGCGACTGCAGCACCTGACGGAATGGAATCTGGATTTTTCTTAATTCCGCTTGCGCCTGGAATCGAAGATAACGAAACCTTACGGGAAGAATATTTCGAAAAGATAATCACTCGTTTTGAAGAACTTACACAGCAAAAGATAAAAAATAGCATTATCTTTAAGAGATCATTTTGCAAAAATGACTTTGTAGCCGATTATAACGCCTACAAAGGAAATGCTTACGGAATGGCCAATACACTATTGCAAACGGCTTTTTTAAGACCAAAATTAAAAAGCAAAAAAGTCAAGAATCTATATTTTACAGGACAATTAACCGTTCCTGGCCCAGGTGTTCCGCCTGCTTTAATTTCAGGAAAACTCGCAGCTGAATTAATTCAAAAATCTTTTAGATCTTAAAAAAATGAAATCACTATTCGACGCCGTTTCTTTCAAATGCAGCAAACTGGTAACCAAAAATTACAGTACTTCATTTTCGCTCGCCGTAAAAATGCTTTCGCCAAGCATTCGCGATGCCATTTACAGCATTTACGGATTTGTTCGTTTTGCTGACGAAATTGTAGACTCATTTCACGATTACGAAAAAGAATATCTTATCGAAGATTTCGAAAAAGAATATTACAAAGCAATGCAATTGGGCATTAGCTTGAATCCGATTTTGAATTCGTTTCAACACACGGTAAAAGAATACAATATCACCGATGATCTAGTTCAGGCTTTTCTAAAAAGCATGAAAATGGATCTTATAAAATCCAATTATCAAACTCAAACCGAATACATCGATTACATCTACGGTTCTGCCGATGTTGTCGGATTAATGTGCCTGAAAGTTTTTGTTTCAGGAAAAGAACATAAATACGAACAGTTGAAAAACGAGGCGATGCGTTTGGGGTCTGCTTTTCAAAAAGTAAATTTCTTGAGAGATTTAAAAGACGATAATACAATCTTAAACCGAACTTATTTCCCAGGAATAAATCTCAATAATTTCAACGAAGATTCAAAAAACCAAATCATAAAAGAAATTGAAGAAGATTTTAGAATTGCCTATCAAGGAATAGTAAAATTACCAATCGAAGCCAAATTCGGAGTTTACACCGCTTATGTTTACTATAGAAAATTGCTTCAAAAGCTAAAAAATACGCCTTATTACGAAATTGGAAATTCAAGAATTCGAGTTTCTAATTATACAAAAGCGGGACTTTTAGCTCAGTCTTTTGTGACGTATAAATTGAAGTTGGTATAGCACACAGTTTGTTATTAAAGTCCAGTTTGTCATTTCGACGAAGGAGAAATCTCCGCGAGAAGCTCGACAAAGATTGGAATTTCGTTGAGGAGTTACTTACGGAGATTTCTCTTCGTCGAAATGACAAGATTGGGTGAATTTCGAACAAAACAAAAACCATTTGAATCAATCTTTTATAATTTAAAGCTAAACTCAAAACCAATAAAACGATAATTTTAAAACCTCAACATTTATAAAATGATTTCCTTTTTAATCTTTTTAGGCGTTTTTCTTTTCATGGAATGTGTGACGTGGTTGACACACAAATACGTCATGCACGGATTTATGTGGTATTTTCACGCCGATCATCACCAACCAAAATACGAAAACACCTTTGAGCGCAACGATATTTTCTTCGTCATTTTTGCCACTCCGAGTATTATTTTATTCTACTTTGGCGTTCAAGGCGGATTCAATTATTTGTTTTTCATTGCCTGCGGCATCACACTTTACGGCGCTTGTTATTTTTTAATTCACGATGTCTTGATTCATCAGCGATTTAAATGGTTTAAAAACACCAAAAACAAATACCTCATCGGACTCCGTAAGGCCCATAAAATACACCACAAACACCTCAACAAAGAAAAAGGAGAATGTTTCGGAATGTTGTTCGTACCATTCAAATATTATAAAATGTAGCATTATTTGGGCGTTTCCGCCACGGCGGATCGGGTGTTCCGTTCCCGCTTTTTTATGTCAGGCAAAAAAAGCCTGCCACAAAAAGAGCTCCACTTCACCCCCTAACGCTCACGTATTTCAAGAAAGATTTGTGATTATGAAATTATATAAAATAGTTACCGTACAAAATATCAATGCAAACGTAGAAGATTGCTGGGATTTTTTCTCGAGTCCGAAAAACCTGCAGACCATTACGCTCGACAATATGAATTTCCAAATTCAGGATTACGATGGCAAACGAATGTATCACGGACAGATTATTACCTACACTTTAAAACCGCTATTCGGAATTAAAATGTCTTGGGTTACTGAAATTACAGCCTGCAAAGAAAATGAGTATTTTGTAGACATTCAACAATTCGGACCTTACAAACTTTGGCATCACAAACATTTCTTTGAACCAACACCAGACGGAGGAACCAAAATGACCGACATTGTACATTACGCATTACCATTCGGAATTCTAGGAAGAATCATGAACCGTTTGGTCGTAAAAAACAAACTCAAAAGTATTTTCGATTATAGATTTAATAAAATCAACGAATTATTTAATTCTAAAAAAGCTTAAAAAAATTTAAACACATAGAATTATAGTCCCGATCCCGAGACTTCGGGACGGATAGATTGAGAAAAAGGCGTTTCACTTACATAATAAACATAGCTATGTGTTAGAAACTAGTTTCTTTCTTTTTTCCCTTTTTTAATCAAAAGAAAATCTATGTTTCTATGTGTTTAAAAAATCACATACAACAATGACAAAACAAAAAGTTACCCTTTTCTGGCTTAGACGCGATTTGCGATTAGAAGACAATACAGGATTATTTCACGCCTTACAATCTGATTTTCCAGTAATTCCACTTTTCATTTTTGACGAAGATATTTTAGAACATCTTCCAAAAAACGATGCCAGAGTAACTTTCATCTATGATTCGCTTGAAAAAATAAATTCAGAATTAAGCAAAATCGATTCTTCCATTTTAATCAAAAAGGGAAAAACAAAAGACGTTTGGAAATCATTGATTGAAGAATTTGACATTCAAAACGTTTTCTTCAATAAAGATTATGAGCCATTTGCTATTAAACGTGATATTGCAATTTCATCTTTATTAAAAGAAAATAGCATCGAATCTTTTTCTTTTAAAGATCATGTAATCTTCGAAGAAAAAGAAATCACAAAAGCAGACGGACTTCCCTACACAGTTTATACGCCTTATAAAAATAAATGGTTGGAGAAATATCATCTTTCAGGATCTGCTCCAGAATATGATTCGACTCCATTTCAATCTAATTTCATTAAAAACAAATTCAAATTTCCAGAATTAGCTGAAATCGGTTTTGAAAAAAGTGCTATAAAAGTACTTCCGCACAACTTAACACAAATTGCTAATTATAAAGAAACCAGAGATTTTCCAGCTTTAGACAGCACTTCTTATCTTTCTCCGCATTTGCGTTTCGGAACGGTAAGCATTCGAAAATTAGTAAACTGGGCAAATAGAAAAAATCAAACTTTTTTGAGCGAATTAATATGGAGAGAATTCTTTATTCAGATTCTGTTCAGTTTTCCGAATTGCGTGAATCATAATTTCAAGTCTAATTACGACAGAATTCAATGGCGAAATAACGAAGAAGATTTCAAACGCTGGTGTTCTGGAACAACCGGATATCCAATGGTCGATGCAGGAATGCGACAATTAAACGAAACTGGTTATATGCACAATCGCGTTCGCATGGTTGTGGCAAGTTTTCTTTGCAAACATTTATTAATCAATTGGCAATGGGGCGAGGCTTATTTCGCAGAAAAACTTTTAGATTTTGAATTGGCCTCCAACGTAGGAAACTGGCAATGGGCAGCAGGAACAGGTTGCGATGCTGCGCCTTATTTTAGAGTTTTCAATCCCGAAATTCAGCAAAAAAAATTTGACGAAAAAGGAGAATACATTAGAAAATGGATTCCTGAATTTGATTTTGGCTATAATGAACCAATGGTTGATCACGCGTTTGCAAGAGATCGTGCGATTGCGACTTATAAGAAGGGGATTATTGCTAAATAAATTCCAATTTAAAATTCCAAATTCCAAACTTTACGCACAATCTTGTCATCCCGAGGAACGAGGGATCTCCACTAGTAGCTCCATAAAGTATGTCTCAATCTGTGTCGAGCTACTTGTGGAGATTTCTCCTTCGTCGAAATGACAAACTTTATGAGTAATATTTTTGTCCTCCTGAGCGAAGTCGAAGGACCGCATGCTGCATCCATACTTTGTGTCCTCACTTTGCGATCCTTCGACTTCGCTCAGGAAGACATACTAGATTTAATATGAAACAAAAAAATCCAAACTCCAATCAAGTTAAACATTGGAATTTGGATTTTAAAATATTGAAATTTAAAACTTAGTATTTCAAATAATTATCCACCACAATTTTCGCTTTCAAATCAAACATTAAATTGTATAAACCAAAGAAAGTACGATTCATGTAAATAAAGTGCTTAGAACCGCGATTTCCGTTCATTTTTTTTAGGTTTGTATCTTCTGAGAAACGTTTTCCTAATTCGGCGATTGCATTGAAGAATTTTTCGTCGGCAAAATCGAAGGTTTCGTTTTGAAAAGGTTTCGTGAAAAGCGATAATAAATCATGAAACATTTCGGTGAAATATTCAATTTCTGCTGGCGTATCGTCTTGACGAAGAATTTCTAATTCAAATAATTTCTCATTGAAAAGCTTTTCATCTGTAATGACATTTTTATTGATTAGTTCGAAATATGGCGTATAAAATTCTTCTGGAATTTGTTTCATACAACCAAAGTCTAAAGCGATCAATTGGTTTTGATCATCAACCAAAAAATTCCCCGGATGCGGATCTGCGTGTACTTTTCTCAAAACGTGAATTTGATACATGTAGAAATCCCAAAGCGCTTGACCTAATTTATCTCCAGCTTCTTGATCGGTATTCTTGGCTGTAAATTCAGAAAGATGAATTCCAGTCATCCAATCCATTGTGATGATTTTCTCTGATGAAAACTCAGGATAATAATTTGGGAAAGTGATGTTTTCAATCTTACTGCAAGCTTCAACAACTTCCTGGCTTTGTTTTAATTCTAACAAATAGTTAGTTTCTTCAATCAGTTTGTCTTCAACTTCTTTAAAATATTTATCAGAATCTTTTCCTTGTAGATTAAACATTCGAATCGCAATCGGTTTTACCAAAGCCAAATCTGACGAAATACTATTGGCAACTCCAGGATATTGAATTTTAACTGCTAGTTTTTTATCATTTTTCTTTGCCAAATGTACTTGACCAATACTTGCTGCATTAACAGAATTTGGATTGAATTCGTCGAAAATTTCATAAGGTGTTTTTCCAAAATTGCTTTTGAAAGTTTTTAAAACCAAAGGAGCAGAAAGTGGCGGAACAGAAAACTGCGATAAAGAAAATTTTTCTACATAAGCTTGAGGCAGAAAGTTCTTGTCCATACTCAACATTTGAGCCACTTTTAAGGCGCTTCCTTTTAAGCTTTTTAGTCCGTCGTAAATATCTTCTGCATTGTTCTCGTTCAGTTTATCACGGGTTAAATCTGGGTTTACCATTTTTTCGGCGTAATGCTTTACGTAGTTTACACCGATTTTAGCACCAGTTTGAACCAATTTTCCCGCTCTTTCAATTTTTGAAGTTGGGATATAATCTATCGTTTTCATTATCTGCTGTGTACTTTTTCTTTAAACAAAAATTTTCCAAAATCAATCAGATGATTCATCGGAGCTACATTCATTAATTCAAATGAAGCATTAACCGACTTTTCGATAAAAATATCGGTTTTCTCAAAAGCGGGAGATTCATCTTCCATCCAGAATTTAATGGTCATCATTAATTGCAACCAAGAAGATTCTTGAATCGCTTTTTCCTGAAATTTTTGAAATCTTTCTTGTTCTAATCTGTAATCATCCGTTAAGATTTCGGCAACATAATCTTTAAAACTATTTCGAAGCGTTGTCAACTGAACTAAATTCTTAATCGGATTTCTATCTATTTTAAGTGATTGCAAAACATAACTTCTGTTTGCTGTCAGGATTTCGAAGAAAGTGAAATAAAAACTCAGCATTTTATTCTTCATGTCATATCCTTGATATTCTTCATTTTTGTGAAGAAGATTCACTGTGTTTTCAAAAAACAGTCGGAATATTTCTTTTTCTAAACCTTCTAATGTCCCGAAGAAAGCATAAAACTCAGCTTCAGTAAAATCATTTTCTTTGGCAAAATGATAAACCGATTTTGGTTTTTGACCTTTTTCTAGAACTTCTTCCATATATTTTGAAACGATATCATCTTTGGTAATTACCTTTTTTTTAGTCGTCATTTTATTAAAATTTAGAATTTGCCATAAAGGTAAACATTGTTTAAGTACCTTTACTTATCATTAAACACAATACTCTGTTAAATATATTATAAACTATTATGGCTCAAAATGTTCTATTAACTGGCGGAACTGGTTTCATCGGAAAACATTTGACAGATGTTCTGATCGAAGCAGGCTTTTCTGTATCTATTTTGAGTCGTTCTGATAAAGAAGATACACCAAGAGTTACTTATTATAAATGGGATCCGAAGAAAAACTACATTGATAAAAATGCGATTCTAAACGCAGATTATATCATACATCTTGCCGGCGAAGGAATAGTCGAAAAAAGATGGACCAAAAGACGTAAAAGAGCCATTGTTGAAAGTCGCGTAAGTCCAGTAGAAATGATTTATTCTATTTTAGAAAAAAACAATAAAAAACTAGACGCATTTGTTTCTGCTTCTGGAATTGGAGTTTATGGAGCTGTTAGTAGTCATAAAATCTTCACTGAAAATACGCCTCCAGCAGATGATTTTTTAGGCACTACTTGTCAGAAATGGGAAAGTGCTACAGATAAAATTGGTTCTTTAGGTATTCGAACAGTCAAAATTAGAACTGGAATTGTTTTGGGTAAAAATGAAGGTTTCTTAAAAAAAATGATTCCTACGTTTAAATCTGGTTTTGGAGCTGTTTTGGGTTCGGGCAAACAATATCTCCCTTGGATTCATATTGAAGATTTGTGCCTGATCTATTTAAAAAGCATTGAAGACACCAAACTCGAAGGCGCCTACAATGCTTGTGTAACAGACAATACAACAAATGCTCGGTTTTCTAAAACCCTAGCTAAATTGTACGATTATAGTATATGGTTGCCAAAAGTTCCTCCATTTTTTCTAAAAATTCTTTTAGGCGAAATGAGCATTGCTGTCTTAACAGGAACACGTGTTTCTTCAGAAAAAATTCAGGAAACTGGTTTTAAGTTTCAATTTACCGATTTAGAAAAAACGCTTATAAATTGCATCAAATAACTTTTATTTCAGCGTAAGCATCGCTTCATCGCTACGCACTACACCCGTCAGTTCTGTGTTGGCCGTTTTTCCAATTTTTCCTGCAATCGTATTTGGAATATGAATATTAAAATCTGATACCTCGATTGGAAAATCGGAAATAACTTGAATTCCTTCCGGAACTCTTTTAATTAAAGCATTCACAATAATTTCCTTCGACTTTCCGCGTAAATTAAGTTTGCCTTTTATCTGATATTGTCTTTCAACTTCATTAACATTTTTCAAATCAAATTTTTCAATCTTTCCTTTAAAAATAGCTTTAGGATAACGATTGCTTTCCATGTAATTTTCATTGAAATGCTCTTGCATGAGATCCAATTTAAAACGAAAATCTTTGATGATAACAGTACAGATAAAAGTACTTGTTTTAGGCTCTAAAAGTATAGCAACTTGTCTATTTACGGCTCTGACTTCTTCGAACAAAGGAACAGACGCTTCAAAGTTTATTGTCCCTGTATTTGTGAAAAATTTGTCTTGGGCAATGACAGATAAAGCGGTAAAAAGTAAAAATAATAAAGTAGTTGTTTTCATAATCGTCTGCATTTGAACAATTATGTCATTCTATTTTTTCTGGCTAAAAGAAAATAAAAAACAGATTCTGATAAATCTGAAAAAACGAACGGCAGTACCCAGTGAAAAAAAATTCCGTAACCCAATAATTACACTTAAAGTTACGGAATTTTTGCTTGCAAAGTTTTAGAACTTATGCTAAATATTTGTGAATGTTTTTGTTGTAAACTAACCTTTCACTTCTGTACAAATCTCAATTAAAAAACCATTTAAATCTCTTGCATATGCTACAATTTGTCCCCATGGTTTTTCTACCGGTTCAGAAACGATAACTGCACCAAAAGAAGTTGCTTTTTGTAAAACTTCAGGTACGTTCTCTGTTATAAAACCGATTTCGATAGCAAAAGGTTTATCTTCTAAACTGCTTTCAACAAAACCATCAGGCAGATTTTTTGCCGCTAATTTTTTTGAAGCAAACGAAAGTGTCGTTTCTCCTGTAATTAATTCGCCGTAATCATTATCTGGCGAAACAAATTTTCTCGAAAAACCGAATGCGTTTTCATAAAACGAAACAGATTCTTCGACATTTTCAACGTATAAAATAGTATATCCGAACTTGACCATATTTTCTAATATTTAATGTATTAAATAAATATAAGAAAATTTAGCTAATTTCTAAAAGAACATTATACTTTTCTAAACTTGCTAAATCTTCGATTGAATTGATATTAGCTAACTTTTCGTGTTCTTCAACTTCTTTTCTAACCTCGATATGCTTTATCGCTTTTCTAAAACGGCGCACTTCCTGCAAATTTGATAAAATCAATCCTGGAACCTGAACGCTTTTTCCTTCTTTATCTTTGGCAACCATTGTAAAATAAGATGAATTACAATGTTTAATAACTCCTGTCTGAATGTTTTCTGCTTCTACACGAATTCCGACTACCATAGAACTTCTTCCGACATAATTTACAGAAGCTTTCATCGTTACTAATTCCCCAACTTCAATTGGCTTAAGAAAGTTTACCGTATCTACAGAAGCGGTTACGCAATAATTTCCGCTAAATTTTGATGCCGATGCAAAAGCAATCTGATCTAATAATTGTAAAATATATCCTCCGTGAATTTTCCCGCTAAAGTTGGTATGCGAAGGCAACATTAATTCTGATATACTAACTTTTGATGATGAAACGGGTTTGAAATCTGTACTCATGTTTTTGTTTTTGGTATTTTTTGATTAGTTGTATTCTTCTTTTTTTAAACACATAGAAACATAGATTTTAATTTTCTTGAAAAGATTAAAAGAAAGAAACTAGTTTCTCACACATAGCTATGTGTATTTATGCAAGTGAAACGCCTTTATACATTTACAAAGACTATGTTTCTATGTGTTGAATTTCTTATTTTTAATTCAATAATTCATTTTCATCTGAATTCATTGCTCTTGCAATAATATTTTCTGGAAGCGCTTTCTTGGCCTTTGCTCCCATTTTTTTCAATCTTTCAACGCTCGAAATTAAATTTCCTTTTCCGTCGACCAATTTATTCATGGCGCTTTCGTATTCTGTTTTGGTATCTTTTATTTTATTTCCAATTCGGACTAAATCAGAAACAAAACCTTCAAATTTATCATACAAAGCTCCAGCTTGTCTTGCAATCTCTAAGGCGTTTTCTTGTTGCTTTTGATTCGTCCACATACTGTCAATTGTTCTTAACGTAGCCAAAAGCGTGCTTGGCGTAACAATTACAATATTTCGGTCGAAAGCTTTTGTATACAAAGAAGGATCTTCGTTTAAAGCAATGGCGAAAGCAGGTTCCATCGGAATGAAAAGCAACACAAAATCTGGGCTTTCCATTTGATACAAATCATGATAATTTTTACTGCCCAATTGATCGACGTGCCTTTTTATCGAAATGACGTGTTCTTTCAAAAATTCAATTTTTAAAAGTTCCGATTCTTCGTTTACCCATTTTTCATAAGCCGAAAGTGAAACTTTCGAATCGACAATCATTTTTTTACCATCAGGGAGATTAATTACAACATCTGGCAAAACGCGATTTCCTTCTGCGTTTGTAAAACTCTGCTGCACTTCGTACTCTCTGCCTTTTTCTAAACCTGATTTTTCTAAAACACGTTCTAGAACCAATTCGCCCCAATTTCCTTGCATTTTATTGTCGCCTTTTAATGCTTTGGTCAGATTCAAGGTTTCTTTGCTCATTTGCGCGTTCATTTCGCTCAAACCAATAATCTGCTGACGAAGCGCCGCATGATAATCGATACTTTCTTTATGAGTTTGTTCTACTTTCTGTTCAAAAACCAGAATTTTATCCTGCAAAGGCGTCAGGATATTTTTCATGTTTACGGTATTTTGTTCAGTGAACTTTGCCGATTTTTCTTCGAGAATTTTATTGGCAAGATTTTCAAATTCTTTGGTGAATTTTTCCTGAAGTTCGTTGATTTCGCTTTTTTGTTCTTTATGTCGTTCCCATAAATTTTCAAAATCAACTTCTTTTTTAGAAAGTTGAATGGCTAAACTGTCTTTTTCTGTTCGAATGTTTTCTTTCTCAGCCATATTGAGCTGCAATTGTTTCTGCAAATTATTTTTTTCGTTTTCAAACTGCTCTTTTTGCATTTGCAATTGACCGTTTACAGCATTTAATCTTTCCTCAGAAATAGCTTTTTCTGACTGAAATTTTGACGTAGAAAGCATTTTTCCTACGTAGATGCCCACGAAAAGTGCAACAACAAAACCTAATAAAAACGGTATATAATCAAACATAACTAAGTTTATTTTACGTAAAAGTACGCAATAATACGTAGTGCTTAGTTTTTAAAATAGAAATTTCACTAATTCATTCTCAATTCAAACTAAACCAACATTTTATTCTAAAAAAAAATCAACCTCAACGCAACCTTTTTTTGAAACCGTAATCTACTAAGATATAAACCTATTGAAATAATTATGAAAAAATTAATGCTTGGCTTGTTTGTAGCCTTTGGATTCAGCGCCTGTTCTCTCAATGATGGAAATAACTATGTAGATTGTGGTGCTAATACAATTGTAAATTTTACTGGTTTTCCTTTCTCATGTAATTATAGCGAAAAAACGCAGCAAAGTGTTCCAGCGGCAATTGTTGTTGGATCTCAAGAAAAAATGAATGAATATTTTACAAAACATGCTAACAGCTGCCCTGTTGCAAGTGATCCTAATATTGATTTTACAAAAGAATATTTAGTTGGAATCTTTGCTGGCTCTAAACCTACAAGCGGTTATGAAATCGTGATTAGTTCTATTGTAGAAAACAATTGTGAAATCGTTGTGAACTACTACGAAAAAACACCTGCTACAGGTGAAACGGTAACGCCTTCTACTACTTATCCTTCAAATTTTGTTTTGATTCCGAAAACATCAAAAGGAATGATTTTCAATAAAACAACAGAGAATGCAGACCATATTGTTGTTGGAAGTTTCAACAACCAATGTTTAAGTTCAGACTGTCAAAAATTCTACCAAATTAATGATTACAACACTTTGAAATTCTTAAATGTTGCTGCAAATCAATATAATTTTGGACAATACAGATATACTCCAACTATTAAAAGAGGCGAATATACTTTATTATTAAAAAACGTTCCTGCAGAAATTTTAGCTCTAAAAGGACAGACTAAAACATACGGTTCTCCTGACGCTGCAGATCAAGGCGGAATATATTTCGAATTGCAACAAGGAGCAAGTGTAACTAAAGTTTACATCGATAATAACGACACTGAAGATCAAAGCGCCGATATCAAACTTTTCAAAAAAACGATTCAAGAAAAAATTACAAGCTTAAAATAATTCAATCATGAAACAACTTTTTTTATCTTTTATTATTTGTTTTCTTTTTACATCAATGATTTCTGTAAACGCATCTAAAGAAGCCGGCGGATCAATCATAAATACTTGGACTTGGGAAAAATCTATTGGTGGCGCTGATAATCCTTACGTGACAACGCCAAAAACAATCGGATTTACCAAGAAAATTATCTTTACCCAAGACGGAAGGGTTATTACATATAAAAACGATGTTGAGATAAGAAATAGTGCTTATCAGATAGAAAAAGGAAATGGATTTTTTGATCATTCACAGCATGATCTAATTACGTTTGAAGGTAAAACTTACGTGATAGAAAAGCTTGACAATCAAAACTTAACAATAGTAAGTAACAGTCAAGACGGTACTCGAACTATTTTTAAAAGATAGTTTTGTAAGCTATTTAAAACTATTTTTGCAAAATCAAATTTGAACCATTTCTTGAAAGACGAGTTAGAAAAATATATCAAACTGTGCATGAAAAATGACAGAGAGGGACAGCTGAAAATTTATCAGTTGTTCTCTCCTGTTCTGTATGGTATATGTTTGAAATATATGAAGAACGAAGATGACGCGAAAGATGTTTTTCAAGAGGCCTTTGTAATTGCGTTTCAGAAAATAAGCCAGTATAAATTTGAAGGAAGTTTTGAAGGCTGGCTGAAGCGGATTTTTATAAACAAACTCATCGAAACTTTAAATAAAAAGAAAAAAGAGAGTTTCTTTTTAGATGTTTTTGATCCCGACACCGATTTTGTAGAAGAAGAGGAATTAGAAACTATTCCGATAGAGCAGGAAAAACTGCTGGAGTACATTCGTGATTTACCAGATCAATATCGGACGGTTTTTAACTTGTATGTATTTGAAAAAATGAAACACAAAGAAATTGCCGAGCTCCTAAAAATCTCTGAAGGGACATCAAAATCAAACTTAAATCGCGCCAAACACATATTGCAAAAGCGAATTTTGAGCATAAAAAATTTTAAAACAGCATGAAGAAGCATAAAATAGAAGATATTTTTTCATCAATGGAAGACTTTTCTAGTGTTCCGCCTCCAGAATTATGGGGTCAGATTGAAGAAAAACTAGACAAACCTAAAAAGAAGAAGAGAGTTGTTCTTTGGTGGTCGGCTGCTGCATGCTTATTATTAGGGTTGCTTCTGCCTTCAATTTTACATTTTACTGGTTCATCTGAAAATACAAATCTTAACAATGGCGGTTTAGAAAACAGCAATAACAGCGTTGTTTTGGACAAAAAAATAAATGACAATTCTAACAACAAAAATTTAGATCAAAATAAAAATATTGGCAAAACGTCTGATTCTTTAAATGAAAATTCAATAACAAAAAATAAATTCAATACTGAATCTGGAATTCAAACTCAAGAAACTTCTGTAGCAGAGACAAATTCTAAAAATAAAACCGATAAAAAAGATTCTAAATTCAGTGTTCCAAGTCAAAACAATACTCCAAATCAATCTGTAGCATTTCAGAATTCTAATTCATCAGAAGATAGGTCAAGTGTAAAATCTTCTAACAAATCTGTTTTAGGAAATTCAACAAGAAAAAATCAGCTTACTAATGAATCTGGAGTTCAAGCCCAAGAGACTTCTGTAGCTCAAAACAATTCTAAAAACAAAACCAATAATAAAGATTCTAAATACAACGCACCAAGTTTATCAAATACTCCAAACCAAGCCGTAACATTTCAGAATTATGGTTCATCAAAAGATAAATCGATTGTAAAATCTTCTGACAAATCTATTTTAGAAAATAATTCGAAAGCTTCAAACAAAGGAATTTCTGAAGAACGAATTGCATTTGGTAAAGAAAGTAAATTTAATTCGACAGCAAAAAAACAGCTTTCAAATTCTATTTTTGATGAACAACTAGCTGCTAAAAACAACAAAAATCTAGCTTTCAATAGTCAAAACGCTTCTGGAAACAACAACACATACAAATCGAATACTGAGCTTTCAGGGAAAAACGAAAATATCCGCACGGATAAAGCAGTTATTATAAAAGACGAAGTGAAACTTAACAATAGTTTGAGCAAAGTAGATTCTATGCAGTTGGCTGAACTTCAGAATTTAGAAAAAGGAATTTTATCTCCAGAAAAGGAAAAAGAAGAAAAAGAGAAAAAAGACAATTTCATTGACAAAAAAGAAAGATGGGCGGTTGCCGTTTTTGCTGGTGTTGCAAGTTCTGAAAACACTAAAAACGAAAAAACTCTAGGCAACGTAAACGATTCTAAACAATCTAACTCTTACGGTGTAAAAACAAAATATAGCCTTAATAAAAAATGGGCTGTAGGTTCTGGATTAAAAATTAGCGAATTAGGACAAAGCGTTGCCAATGTATCGTATGTTAGTGCCAAAAGCAATGCGTTTTTTAATTCTGGCAATTCTTATGCTGACAGTCCTGTTGCTACAGCAAATTCATCAAGTCAGGAATATCTTTTGATTTCAAATAGTACAAAAGAAGCGATGAAAAGTGAGAACGTGCAAACAGGTAAACTGGATCAAAATTTAAGATATGTGGAGATGCCGCTTGAGGTTTCTTATGCTATTTTTAATAAAAATAAAGCCCGCATTAATTTAAATACGGGAGGTTTTGTTGGTAAATTAATTTCTAACAATGTGAATTTGGACGGACATTCTATTGGAGAAAATATGAATGCAAACGATTATGTTTATGGTTCTACTTTAAGCAGTACAGTTCAATATCGCGTGTACAAAAAAACCAATATTTTTGTTGAACCTGCGATGAATTATTATATCAATCCGTTAAATAGCCAATCTTTCAATCAGTTTCAATGGGGATTAAATTTTGGTCTGAATGTTTCTTTCTAAAGTGAATTTGCAGTAATTTTCAAAAAAACTTTAGAGTTGATTTTTATGGATTTTATTACTGCTTCTGCTGATTTATTATTAAGCAAAGAAATTGTTTTTGACAAAGCCGAATTACAGCCAGCTTCTTTACAAAAAGAATCTGAAAGCGAAGAATATAGCGCTTATCGTTTTGTATTAAACAATAAAAATATTTGTTACAGAGAAGCGAAAATCACTCCAACCAAAACAGGGCAATTTGTTACTTTATGGAAACGAAATCAAACAGCAACGATCGAACCTTTTGATTATTCTGATGCTATTGATTTTGTAATTGTCACGGTTCGAAAAGATCAAAATTGGGGACAATTTATTTTTCCGAAGAAAACGTTACTGGAAAAAGGTATTTTTTCTACCCAAAATAAAGAAGGAATCAGAGCTACGAGAGTTTATCCGCCTTGGGATGAAACTACGAGCAAGCAAGCACAAAAAACTCAGAAATGGCAATTGGATTATTTCTTTCTTTTTACTGAGCCGGATAAAATTGATTTAGAAGAATTCAAAAAAATATTTGCATAAAAAAAGGCAGTCTTAAATGACTGCCTTTTCTGTTTTATAAAAAGTCGATTATTTCTTAATGACTTTATCTTTGAAAATCACTTTATTATTTTCTGTAACCGTATAGAAATAAACTCCAGAAACTAGATTTCCAACAGCCACAACTGCGGTGCTAACTTCAGATTCATTTTTAACGTTAATTGGGTTTCCAATTGCACGTCCATTAAAATCGTATAATCTAATTTTCAAGTCTCTTCCTTGTGTAGTTTTGATGTCGAAATTTAAAACATCTGTTGCAGGATTTGGATATGCTTTTACGAAATATTGGTTCTTTCCAAAATCAGGTGTAGAAAGTACGTCTTCTGACAAATAGAAACGAGCAATAACTGGTCCGTGGTCTGAAGTTGTTGTCGTATAATTTGAAATATAATTTCTCGGGTCATAAACTGCGATCGAGTTAGCGATATAATCATCATTCAATTCGCTTGAAATTAAAATATGATCTAAGAATCCTTGTGAACTTAAAAAACTATAAGCTCCAGCTTGGCTAATTCCTAATGTTAATGCATTATAGTTAGTAGTATCATCTACAAATTTCTTGTAAGACGAAACTGTATTTGCATTTCCAACCCAAGCTTTTACGTCATCATTAAAATCTCCTAAAAGAATTAAATTTGAATCTGGATATTCTGCATCTAAAGCATCTTTTAGATAATCAATATCATATTTACGCTGATTGTATTTCGAAATATCACTTCCGCTGTTTGCACGTGCGTGAAGATCAATCAAGTTAATTTCTTTTTTAATTCCGCCAATATTAGCTTCAACTTGAACCAAATAAGGAAGACGTCCTGATGAGAAAAAGCTATCATCATTTTTTTGTGGAGTATCTGTTCCTGGATAACCTGGTAAAACTACCGTGTTAGCGCGAACTTGATCGTACAAATCTTTAAATAACACTTTTGTACTTTTTACAGTAGTAGTTTGCGTATTGTAAATTACAACCAATTTTTGAGGTGGAAAAAATGGATCTAAAGGCTGAAATGAGTAAGACCAAGAAGTTGAGATTGTTTTATCGAATGTTTTTCCGTTAACACTAATTTTTTGAATTAAAATATCTAATGATGGCTCATCAGAAACTTCCTGAACTACATAAACGTCTGCGTTTAATGTGTTCATTACTTTCGCTACGTTTTCTATTTGTAACGCATCATTTGTTGGCCCAAATTCTTTACCCGTTGCGTCTCTAGCATCTGTTCCAAAAAACTCTAAGTTATAAGACACTACATCATAAGTGTCTGCCTTTAAAATAGAAGTACCCGTAAATAAACCAATTTGTTTGCTTAGAGCTGTTCCTGTTACCGTTAAAACACCAGAAATAGTTGGTAATTTTGTAGTTGGAGCAAATCTTGCATAAACTGTTTTCCCTGTTAATGCATCTGCAGAAGGAACAACAATACTTGATGCAAATGAAATATTATCTAATGATAATTCAAAAGAAGCCGGAGCTGCAATAGTGATATCATCATATCCTGCTGCACTAAAAACAAAAGTTTGACTAGCAGAAACCGAATTCGGACTTACATCTGCAAAATCTAAAAACGGGTTAGAATCTACATATTTTGATCCGTCAAGAATAGCAAAGTCATCAAACGACCATTCTGCAGCGTTATCAGATCCACCAGAAGTAGTTTCGTAAACCCAAGCCAAATAAGTATGATCTGTTTTATAAGCTGATAAATTGATAAACTCAGATTTTGCGTAACTTCCTGTAGTTTCAGGAAATTTACCGTTTAATGGTGTCCATGTTGCCGTATTTGGATCGCTAACTCCGTCATAATTTGTAGAAACTACTAATTTTAAAGATGGTCCATCATAAAATTGGCGAGAATAAAAAGATAATACAGGAATTTGGCTAAAACCATCTAAACGTAATCTTGGAGAAATTAACCAATCTTTACTCGCTCCAGTATCTGAATATCCATTCACTAAAACTGCTCCAGTTCCAGAATTCACATTTCGTGATTGCGTAGTGTGAGTCCATTGGTTTAGAGGTCCTGCCTCATTATATTGCATCCAATCGCTATTTACAAAAACATCTGGATCGTCAAAATTTTGTACAAAAGGATTTACTCCAAGAGCTGTCAAATTTACTGTTTTAGTTACACCTCCTGTTGTTTCATGAGTTATTGTACCTGTAAAACTGCCAACAGAAGTTGGTATTATTTTCACATAAACTGTTGGCGTTGCATTAGCATCAAAATCAGTTGAAACAAATGATAAAGATGAAGTGAATGTCGAATTATCTTTTGAAATAGTAAAACCTCCTGTTGCAGTAACCTCTACATTTGCAGTAAGATCTGAAGCTCCTATTTGGTAGCTTTTTGTTAAAGCATCGAAATTTGGTTCAGTACCTCCCAAATTCAAAACAGCAACAGATGGAGATATAGCAGGAGGCATCACACTTAGTGTTGTCACATCTACTTTATTAACCGATGCCTGAACATTTCCAGCAACATCTTCTGAGATAGAAAAAACAGAATATACTGTGTTCAACGTTAATCCTGTAAAACTTTTTAGATATTCCAAATCAGGGTTTGTAACGTCAAAAATTCCTGATTGCAAGGCTGCAGTTCCATTTGAATCTTGTCCTAATTTTATTTGTGCAACCGTTGGTTCTGCACTACCTGCTGGAAGTAAAACATAATACGTTTTTGCAACTTCATCTATTTTATTAATAAAATCGAAACTTAATCCTGAAACATTCGCTGTTTTTGGATAACCCAAGACATTAATTGGCGCAAAAACATCTTGTCTAATATCTATAGCATCAATTGCAAAAGAAGGTCTAGATCCTGCACCTGTATCTTGCCTAGAAACCCATCTTATTTGAACAATAGGCTGATTATTACATTCAACTGGTAAATTAACTTTGATAGTTTTCAAATTTTGAGGGCTATCTTCTGCCAAAATTCGAGAAACTGTATTATTTTCATATAAACTGAGAGGTAATGACGTAAACTCGCCAGATGTGCCAATTCTATATTGTAAAACCATTTCATTTATACGATCAGAATAATTTCCACTAATAGTCGTCCCATAAGGATTACGAATCGTCATAGCATCGTATTTAACTTGTATAGAAGATTGTCCTGTAGCATCAAATGCAAAAACAATTGCTAAATCTGCACTACCACTATTTAAAAAACCAATCTTTTCATTGTAATTATAAATATTGGCTGTAGCTGTAGCTGCTGTAGCTGTAGTTCCTGCTGCTGGATTAAAGATCAAATTTCTATTAGTAAGAGTCGCACTTGTTTTAAAAGCTGAACTTGGATTGCCAGATAAGCTACCTCCTTGAAAACCTTCTGGATATACAGTTGGGCTAGCAATTGCTGCTAAGCTCCCAAAATTTTGTGTATACGGCAATGTTGGCAATGTCTGGGCAAAAAGTTCTCCAGAAATGCAACAAAAAAAACATAAAAGTGCCAAAAGATGGCGCGAAAAGTAATTGTTTTTCATACGTTAAAGAATAGAGTTTTTAGAGTTCAAATTTATTGTCTTTAAAATTAAGCTAATGTTACAAAACCATAAACTTAATGTTTAGTTATTTATCAATATAATTCAATAAAACTTAACACAAACTTAAAGATAATAAAATAAAATCAACAAAAACAACCCAAAACAAAACATTATTCAAAACCACAAACTCCCAAAAACCTTCAAAAACTCCCGTGTTTCCTACAAATTCAGGCATTTTTAAACAAAAAAAAGCAGCAAACTTTCGCTTACTGCTTTCTTCAATTGTCATGTTATTTACTCTAAAAAATAATTAGACTGCTGTATAACCACCATCGGCTATAATATAACTTCCTGTTGTGAAAGAAGATTTTTCAGAACTTAAAAATGTTACCAATTCGGCAATTTCTTCTGCTGTTCCTAAACGATTCATTGCAGATTTTGCCGCAACGGCCTGCATCATTTCTTTATTTAAATTGTCTTTTAAAAGTGCTGTTTCAATATAACCAGGTCCAACAGCATTGCATCGAATGTTTTTCTGTGCATATTCTACCGCTATATTTTTAGTCAAACCAACAACAGCATGTTTAGAAGCTGTATATGCTGGACTAAGCGGAGCTGCAACTTGTCCGTGAATTGAAGCAATATTTACGATACTTCCTCCTCCGTTTTTCTCCATTTGCTCTAATTGATAACGACAAGCATAAAAAACACCATTTAAGTTCAATCCGATTACTCTGTCCCAATCTTCAGGTTCGTATTCTCCTGTTGGTTTGGCTGGCCCGCCCATTCCTGCATTGTTGCAGGCAATATCCAAACGGCCGTATTTTGAAACCGTAACTTCAACCATATGTTTGTTGTCACTGGCACTCGACGAATCGCCTTTTACAAAAAAAGCTTCTCCGCCTTTGTCTTTTATATTTTTTACGGTTTCTTCACCGTGCTCAACATTTATATCAGATACTACTACTTTTGCTCCTTCTCGAGCGTATGCTTCTGCCACTGCGCGTCCGATTCCTGAACCGCCGCCAGATACGAAAGCAACTTTATTTTCTAAAAGTGCCATATTCTTTAGGTATTAAAATTGTTCTCTAAATTTACAAAGAACTCAACCGACACAGAAGCTTTCAAAGGAGTTTACAAAAACATTAACGCTTACCGCTAATGTTATGTTATTTGATATTAAAATGACTCGATTCTGCTAAAAATTTCGTATTGTATTATTCCTCTTCATCCAATTTCATGTTTCCACGGTCTTCATGATTATCAGGATGCGAGTTTGGATAGCGATTTGGCGTTATATCAGAATTACGATCTTTATTCTCAACCGTTTTATTGGCTTCTTCCTCTGTTTCTACTCCGCGGTTTGCATTTGGATTTTTCGGATTTGTTTGATGGAGTTTTTCATTAATATCTTCATTTTCGTTTCGAGCCCTTTCAACAATCTTTTTATCGCCGTCAGAATCTGTCACCAATTCTTTATTCAATTTTGCATCCTTTAGTTCTTTATCGTGCGAAACGTTTTTTCCTTTAGATTCATCAATATCCTTTTGCGTTCCGTTTATCTTTTTTGTTCCTAAATTATTCATTTCCATAATATTCGCTTTTAAATTTAAATTATAATATTACGAATTCTAACTGTAAAAAAATTACGACTTAAGATTGCATTCCTTTTATAATTGCCACCTGTTTTTTATTTTATTATCTTTATTCAAAGCAACTTAACAACCTGATTATTATGAATTTCTTCAAAATCAAAACCAGCTGGTCTAATGCCGAATTTATATTGATTAAACTTTGCATGGCTTCTGTTTATATTTTAGTCGGAAGTTATTTTCATGAATTTTTCGAAAACTATTATTCCGTTTTAATAGCCGTTTTTATCGTTACCGTAATTTGGTTTGTGTACCAATGGCTGAAAAAAATGAAATCACAAAACCAGTAATAGGTTTTAATTTTAGGAAAGAACTATCTTTGCAAAAAATTAAAAATGCACCGACACTTCATTCTTTTTAAACCTTACGGCTACTTAAGCCAATTTATTTATGAATTAAAAAGAAAGAAAAAGCTTTTGGGCGAATTGCATGATTTCCCTGAAGGAACAATGGCAATTGGAAGATTAGACGAAGATTCCGAAGGCCTGCTGTTATTGACAACTGACGGAATGGTAAGCGAATTGGTCAGAAGCAAAAAAGTCGAAAAAGAATATTATGTTCAAGTTGATGGTGTTATTACTCCCGAAGCCATTGAGCAATTACAAAAAGGTGTCGAAATTGGCTTAGACGGCGGAAAATATAAAACAAAACCTTGCACTGCTTTTATCGTTACCGAAATTCCTGATTTTGGACCAAGAGCCAAAAAAATTAGAGACGAACGCCATGGTCCGACTTCTTGGGCTTCTATTACTGTAAAAGAAGGAAAATTTCGCCAAGTCCGAAAAATGACTGCTGCAGTTGGTTTTCCTACTCTTCGTCTCGTTCGTGTTCGAATAGGAAACGTATATTTGCAAAACCTAAAAGCTGGCGAAGTTCTCGAAGTTGATCAATTTGATAATTAGATAATGTGGCAATTAGTCAATTGATAATTTTAGAAAACTCATAACTTATAACTCATAATTCATAACTCAAAAAGATGTTAAACGTAGTTCTTGTAGAACCAGAAATACCAAATAATACCGGAAATATCGGCAGATTGTGCGTTGGTACAGAAAGCCGTCTTCATTTAATTCACCCTTTCGGATTTGTAATTAATGACAAAAACCTGAAACGTTCGGGATTGGATTATTGGGTTCATCTTGATGTTACGGAATATCAAAATGTGGAAGAATGGATTGCGCAAATTCCAGATCATTCTCGCGTGTTTTTAATGAGTTCTCATTCTGAAAAATCATACATTGAAAATGAATTTCAAGATGGTGACTGGTTGGTTTTCGGAAAAGAAAGCGTTGGTTTAAGCAAGGAATTCATGGCGAGATTCGAAAATCATTTAACGATTCCGATGTCACCGCTTATTCGCAGTTTTAATATCGCTAATTCGGTTGCTTTTGTGGTTGGTGAAGCGAAGAGACAGATTGGTTTGAAAAAAGTTTAATCGTTTATTTGTTAAACTGTTTAATCGAAAAAACTTCTTCTGAAAACGAGACTTCTAGCCCTGATGGAAGCGGCATCCTTTTTTGGCCCCGATAACTATAGAGGCCACAAAAGATATAGCGGACAGCAGGATTAGCTCCTAAAAAAACTAAGTCACAATAAACTTTCCTTTTTCAGCATCAAAAACAATATGCTCGTTTTTGAATAAATTGCTGAAACTTCCGTTTGAAATTAAATTACAAGGCTGATCTTGCACTATATTTTCTGGTGTCATCATAATCATTTCATCGCTTAGCTGAATCGCCAAATCAATGTCGTGTGTCGAAAACAAAATGCATTTTTGAGTTTCCTGAGTTAGTTTTTTTAATAGTTTGAATAAAGAAACTTTATGAAGTAAATCGAGATGTGTAGTTGGTTCATCCAAAATAATTAAGGGCGTGTCTTGTGCCAAAGCTCGTGCAATTAATACTTTCTGCAATTGACCGTCACTAATCTGAAAATGTCTTTTTGACGCTAAATGTTCGATTTGAGTCAGACTCATCGCTTCATGAACTTTTGCAATGTCTTCATCAGACAATTTATCTACCCAATTGGTATAAGGCTGACGGCCTAAAGCGACCAATTCGAAAACAGAAAGATTACTTGGAGGCAGTTTTTCAGTTAAAACTAAACTAAGGTTCTGCGCCAATTCTAAAGGCTGATAATCTGAAATTTTTCTTTCGTTCAAATAAACATTTCCTGACAATGGTTTTTGGATTCCCGTAATTGTTCTCAGTAAAGTCGATTTTCCTATTCCGTTTGCTCCTATTAAAGTAATGAGTTTTCCTGAAGCTAAATTTAAATTTAAATTCTCAGCAATGGTCGTAACACCTTTCTTGGATTTATATCCAATGTTTAAATTTGAGGTAACGAGAATATTTTTCATTTTTGAGTTGATTTTTAAACACATAGAAACATAGATTTTCTATCTGCTGAAAAAGGTTATTTGAAAATTTACTTGTAAATTAACACATTGCTGTTGAACTTAGAACTTTGGCAATAATTTAAAATATTCGTTTACAAATGTTTTTTGACCTTCTTTGAAAATATTTAAGCAATTAAAATTAATTAGAATGCCTTTTGGCGCTTTCAAAAGTTTCATATAAGTCATTAACTGTGCTTCATATATAGAACTTAGTTCTGATGCTGCTTTTAATTCTACAACCAAACAATTTTCAATGAATAGATCACATTTTAAATTCGCCTTTAATTCCTTATTTCTATAAACCAATGGCACATTCATTTCTGTGAAAAAATTTATTTTGCGATAACTTAATTCTTCTTTCAAACATTCGCGATAAACAGTTTCCAGCAATCCTCTTCCAATCGTTTTATGTACTTGTATACATGCGCCTATTACATTAAAACTTAATTCATCTAAATATTTTTGCGTAATCATTATCTTTAATTTTATGAGACAAGCTAAGTTTTCATCCAGTCTATGTTTATTTCAGAAAAGTGAAACGCCTTTTACTGAGTTCTATAGCTATGTCTCTATGTGTTTAAAAATTAAAGATAGATATATTTTATAAGTTTTTTCCTAAAAATTTCTTTTTCTAACTAAAAGCCAAATTACAACCGGCGCACCAATTATAGAAGTAACCGCATTTATTGGAAGTGTTACGTCAAAACCTGGCATTTGAGAAACAATGTCGCAAAACAACATTATAATTGATCCGAAAAATAAAGTGCTCCAAAATAAAATCGTATGATTGCTCGTCTGGAAAGTCAGTTTTGCAATATGCGGTACTGCTATTCCAATAAAAGCTATTGGTCCAGCGAAAGCAGTAATTGCCCCAGATAATATGCTGGTCGCAAATATGATTATTAATCTTGATTGCTTAAAATTCAGTCCTAGGCTTTTGGCATAATTTTCTCCAAGAAGCAAGGCATTTAGAGGTTTTATACTTTTGGCACTTAAAAGCAAACCAATTACAACACAAAATGTCAAAATTACAATGTTCGCCCAAGAAAGATTTCCTAAATTTCCCATTGACCAAAAAGTAAATTTCTGAAGCTGTTCTGCTGTACTAAAATAACTCAAAACACTAACAATCGATGTTGTAAAACTTCCGAACATTAAACCAATAATCAGAATTGCCATTGTATCGCGTAATTTCTGCGAAACCCATAAAACTAGAAACAAAACTAATATGCTTCCTAGTGTAGATGCTAAAACAATTCCGTAAGATGATAAAGCTATTACACTTAAAAATGGAGGCAGAAATCCTGCTCCTAAAATCACAAAAGCAACACCTAGACTTGCTCCGGAACTTAATCCTAAAACATCGGGACCTGCAAGTGGATTTCGAAATAAAGTCTGCATTAAAAGTCCGCTGATGGAAAGTCCCATTCCAACTAAAACTGCCGTAATTGCTTTTGGCAAACGATAATTAATGATAATATATTCCCAAGTTGATTTTGTCGCATGGCCGCCGGTTAAACTTGCAAAAACATCTTTTAACGGAATTGTAACCGATCCCAAACTAATGCTGGCAAAAAACATTAATAAAAGACCTAGAGCCAGAACGACAAATAAAATGGTATTTCGTGTTTTACTTACCAAAATTAATTCAATTTAGAAGCAAAAGTAAATTCATAACTCGCCAATAAATCAGGATGAAAGATCTTGATATAATCTTTCAATACCAAATCTGGTCGGCTTGGCGCTAATTCATAATAAACTGTTCCGCCTGTTGCTCCCACTTTACCTTCAAAACTGTAAACACTTTTATTTTTAAACGCATCAAATTCAGCATAATGCGGATTCGCTTTTTGCAACTCTTCCAAACTTTTAAAAGATCCAGAAGCAATCCAGACATTTGCATCTTTAGCTTTGTCCAAAACTTTTTCAAAAGACAAACCTTCACTTCCAGTTCCTTTCAAATCGGCCCATAAATAATTAGATTGCGCATCTTTCATAAACTCTGCAACCCAGCTATTTCCTTTCGCAACATACCAAACATCTTCATACATAGAACCGTATAAAACTTTTGAAGTCGCTGGCTTATCGCTAACTAATTTTTTTGCCTGATTGTAACTTTCTACAATTTTATCAAAGAGTTCTTTTGCTTTTTCTTCTTTTCCAAATAAAGCGCCGTAAAGTTTAATCCATTCTGCTTTTCCTAGAGGAGACTGTTCCATCCAATCGCCTTGAATCAAAACATTTAAACCGCTTTTTTTAAGATTATCCAGCATCGGATTATTGTTATCAACTCCAAACGTTACTATCAAATCTGGAGCTAATTCTATTAATTGTTCGATATTCAATTTCTCGTTTTGTCCAACGTTTTTAACAGAACCTTTATCAATTAATGCTCTTGTTTTTTCTGAAGAAATGTAATCAGTATGCGGAAATCCGACTAATTTATTTTCAACTTCTAACATTTCTAAAAAAGGAATATTGGTTGTTGAAGTTACCACAACGGTTTCTAAAGGGACTTTTATAGAAATATATTCATTTAAACTATCCGGAATTTGTGCGTCTTTTTCTTTTAAAATGTAAGTAAAATTTCCTTTCGCATTTGGCCACGGATTGCTCACATTTACAATTGAATAGCCTTCATTTTTCACGATTGAAAGTCCAGACGCAAATTCGATGCTTTCTTTGGCAGTAGCAGATTTTACAACATCTTGCGCTTCATTCTTTTTACATCCGATTAAGATAAATAGTACAAAAACGACTGGTAATTTATGGAAAAAATATTTCATATTTTATGTTTTGCTTGATCACAAAGGTAAATCAATTTCTATTTTTTTTGTTTACCTTTATTCGTACAAATTTAAACAAATAGCTTTTATTTGATGAATGCACCAAAAACAAAAATCTGCTCCAGTTGTGAAACCGCTTTTTTATGCGGCGACACTTCGCTTGAAATTAAGTGCTGGTGTAATGATTACCCTCCTATTTTCAATCTTTCTGACGGAGGCGATTGCCTTTGCCCTGCCTGTTTTAAGGAAGCCTGCGAAGATAAAATTGATGCTTATGTCGAAACTGTAACTCCGAAAAAGGCTCCTAACAATAAAGCTATGTTTTTGCCTAAAACGGATAATTTAATTGAGGGAATTGATTATTATATCGAAAATGGCAATTATGTTTTTAAAGCTTGGTTTCATCTAAAAAGGGGGACTTGTTGTAAAAATAACTGCCGACATTGCCCGTATTAGGAGTTATGAGTTATAAATTATGAGTTATGAGTGTGACTCTTAATTAAATTTATAAATTGCCAAACAAAACTCATAACTTATAATCCATAACTTATAACTGAATAAAATGATTTACTTGGTAACTGGCGGCGAACGTTCTGGAAAAAGCGGATACGCTCAGAAACTTGCTTTAGAACTTTCCGACTCTCCTTTATATGTAGCCACTGCAAGAAAATGGGATGCTGATTTTCAAACCCGAATCGATCGCCATCAAAAGGAAAGAGACGAACATTGGACGAATATTGAAAAAGAAAAATATTTAAGTGAAATTGATTTTTCAGAAAAAACAGCCTTAATTGACTGTGTAACACTTTGGCTGACCAATTTCTTCATCGATACTAAAAACGATGTGGAGCTAAGTTTGGAAGAAGCTAAAAAAGAATTTCTCGCTATCGCTAAACATGAAAATGCTAATATAATTATCGTAACAAATGAAATCGGAATGGGTGTTCATGCAGAAACTCACATCGGAAGAAAATTTGTAGAACTTCAAGGCTGGATGAATCAATTTCTTGCTGCAAACGCCGATCAGGTTGTACTGATGGTTTCTGGAATTCCAGTAAAAATCAAAGGTTAAATTCCAATATAAAAATTCCAAATTCCAAAGCTATGCTTTATCTTTACTAGAATTATTCCATTTTCGGATTTGGAATTTGGAGTTTAAAAAAATTGGAATTTAAAAAATGAGCCATTTAGACGATATATTAAAATCCCGCCGAGACACCCGACATTTTACAACCGATGAGGTTCCAGATGAAGTAATTCAAAAAGCGTTACAAGCTGGACATTGGGCACCTTCTGTTGGATTGACCGATGCTACAAGGTATTTTCTAATTAAGTCAGATGAGGTTAAAACGTCTATTAAAAAGCTCTTTTTAGATTATAATAAAAAAGCCGAAGAACTTACCGACAATCCTGAACAGAAGGAACTTTATAGATCATTAAAACTAGAAGCAATCGAAGAAGCCCCAATCGGACTTATCATTGCTTATGATCGCTCGGTTCTGAATCAGTTTACGATTGGAACAATTGGCAGTAATGAAGCTGTAAAATTCAGCACGGTTTGTGCAGCTCAGAATATCTGGCTTTCGCTTACAGAACAAGGTTACGGAATGGGCTGGGTTTCGATTTTAAATTATTATCAGTTTAAAAAAATCCTCGATTTACCTGAAAATATAGAACCGCTGGGTTATTTCTGCATTGGAAAACCAGCTACTAATTATAACAATCAGCCAATGTTACAGCAATTGCATTGGAAACAAAAATCGGAAGCTCCTATTTGTACTGAAATCAAAGAAATTCATCAAATAAAGGTTCCAGATTTTGATTTGAAATCAGAAACCAAATTCGAAAACAAATCTGATTTTCATTCACTTTTACAAGAAAAAATAGATTCCAAAACAAAACCTGTCGGTTCTTTAGGTACTTTAGAATCTTTAGCTTTTCAAATGGCAACGGTTTTTGAAACTTTGAATCCGAAAATTGTAAAACCTAATATTGTTGTTTTTGCAGCCGATCACGGAATAGCAAATCATGGTGTAAGCGATTATCCTCAAGATGTTACGCGCCAAATGGTCAATAATTTTCTGGATGGAGGCGCTGCTATAAACGTTTTCTGCAAACAAAACGATATCGAATTGTCTATTGTCGATTCTGGCGTTAATTACGATTTCCCAACAAATGCTAAATTAATTGATGCTAAAATTGCTAAAGGAACTCAATCTTTTTTGCATGTTCCTGCCATGAGCGAATCTGAAGTTCAGCTGTGTTTGGATAAAGGAAAGTCGATTGTTCAAAATATTGCAAAATCGGGCTCAAATTGTATTGGTTTTGGAGAAATGGGAATTGGAAATACTTCAACTGCTTCTGTTTTAATTAGTATTCTAACCGGTTTTCCTATCGAAGAATGTATCGGAAAAGGAACTGGTGTTGAAAACGAAAAACTACTTCTAAAACAAAACTTACTCAAAAAAGCAATCGAGAATTATTCCGGTCAAGCCGAATTAATGTCGCAACTTTCTTATTTTGGAGGTTTCGAAATTCTCCAAATGGCTGGTGCAATGCTTGAAGCTTTCTATAATAAAATGCTGATTCTAGTCGATGGTTTTATTTGTACGGTTGCTTATTTAATTGCTTCGAAAATAAATCCTAACATCAAACAAAATGCTGTTTTTTGCCATTGCTCTGCCGAGAAAGCGCATTCAGAATTACTGAAATATCTTGGAGCAAAACCTGTTTTAAATTTAGATTTGCGTTTAGGAGAAGGCACTGGCTGTGCGGTTGCTTTTCCTATTTTAAAATCGGCTGAGGCTTTTTTGAATGAAATGGCTAGTTTTGAAAGCGCGGGAGTGAGTCGTAAATAGTTTTCAGTCTCGGTCTCAGTTGACAGTCTAATTCGATAAAATCAAATTATCAATATTTTAAATGAAAAAAGAACTACACATTTTCTTTACCTGTTTAATGTTTTACACTAGAATTCCATGTCCAAAAAACATTACACACCATCCCGATTATTTAAATAAAGCCACAAGATATTTTCCATTTATAGGATGGATTGTTGGTAGTATTTCTTTTTTAGCGTTTTATCTTTTTTCATTTTTTCTTTCCACAGAAATTGCTGTAATATTAGCAATCATTGCTTCTATTTTGACCACAGGAGCTTTTCATGAAGACGGATTTGCAGATGTCTGCGACGGTTTTGGCGGAGGTTGGACCAAAGAAAAAATCTTAATGATTATGAAAGACAGCGCAATCGGTGCTTATGGAGCAATCGGATTGGTTTTACTTTTTTTATTAAAATTCAAACTGCTTTCAGAATCTGTTTCTCTTTTCACAAATAATCTTCTTCTCATTTTTCTTTTGTTTATCGCTGCTCATTCTTTGAGTCGTTTGGCCGCAATCAGCATTATTTTTACACATCAATATTCTCGTGATGATGCTTCTAGCAAAAGCAAACCAATTGCAAAACAACATACTTGGAAAGAAGTTTTTGGTTCTTTCTTTTTTGGCTTAATTCCGCTGATTGTATTTTCTTATTTCGATTTAAAATTTCTTCTTACTGTAATTCCAGTTTTTATAACAAGGTATTTTCTAGCGCGTTATTTTCAAAAATGGATTGACGGTTACACTGGAGATTGTCTTGGCGCTACACAGCAAGTTTGCGAAGTTGTATTTTACTTAAGTATTTTATTTTTATGGAAATTTATCTAGTTCGCCACACCGAAACTATTTGCGAAAAAGGAATTTGTTACGGGCAATCTGATGTAAATATTGCCGAACCTTTTGATGAAGTTTTCACCAAAATCATTTCGGAGTTACCTTCAGAAGCCGTTATCTTTTCTAGTCCTTTAAAGCGTTGTGTGATTTTAGCCAAACACATTCAAGAAAATATAAAAACCATTTCTTATCAGGAAGACGATCGTTTAAAGGAAATGAATTTTGGCGATTGGGAATTGAAAACTTGGAATGAAATTCCGCCAGAAGAACTCAATCCGTGGATGGAAGATTTTGTGAATATCAAAGCCACAAACGGAGAATCTTTTATCGAATTACACGAAAGAGTTGGACATTTTTTATCTGAAATCCTTTCAAAAATAAATCAGCCAATCGTAATTGTTGCCCATGCCGGAATCATCAGAAGTATTTTATGCCATCAAAGTTCACTTCCATTAAAAGATGCTTTCAATAATAAAGTTGATTTCGGAGAAGTTATAAAAATCGATTTTTAATGCAAATTATTTATAATTTTTCATGAAACATAAAACAAATTTGAATAATCAATATTTTTAACTTTATCTTTGCAGCAAATTAAGGTTGTGTTTTTAATTTAAAAAATACATTAAAAGGGAATCAAGTAAAATTCTTGAGCTGTACCCGCAACTGTAAGCTAAGTTCTAAAAAGAATGCTTTCTGTTAACTACGACCACTGTTCGCCACGACGAATGGGAAGGTAAACAGCAAGACGCAAGCCAGGAGACCTGCCTTTGTAACAATTATCAAGCTCTCGGGAAAAAGAGTGAAGAAATTATGACTTTAAAAAGATTTTTTACTTTTTGTTTTGTTGTAATGTGCCAGATTATTTCGGCGCAGAGCGATTCTATTACCAGTCTTAAAGAAGTTTTAGTTTCAGACAAAAATTTAAAAACCTACTCGGTTTCGCAGTCTGTTTTAAAATTAAACGATTCTGTAATCAATAAAAATGAGGCTCTTCTTACCGATTTATTAAATTTCAATTCTACGATATATTTCAAGGAATACGGGCGTGGAATGCTTTCTACAGTTGCTTTTAGAGGAACAACTTCTTCTCAAACAGCAGTAATCTGGAATGGAATAAACATTAATTCCCAAATGAATGGAAGTACCGATTTCAATACGATTTCGGGTTCCGATTATAATTCTATAAGCGTAAAAGCTGGCGGCGGAAGTGTTATTTACGGTAGCGGAGCCGTTGGAGGAACTGTGCACTTAAATAACGATTTGTTATTTTTTAATCGTTTTGAGAATAATTTAAAACTAGATTACGGTAGTTTTAATACAATTGGGATTAATTATAAAACTTCTATTTCCAACAAAAAATGGAGCGCCCAAATTGGTTTGTCAAAAAACAGCTCAACAAACGATTATAAATACCTAAACCAATATAACTGGAAAGGCGAACAGCGCTGGAACCAGAACGGTCAATATGATGTTGTTACATTAAGTGCCAATGTAGGTTATAAAATAAATGCCAAAAACATTTTAAAATTATATTCTCAAACTTCAAATACAGATAGGAATACTTCATTAGTTTCTGAATCTGAAATGAAAAGCAAATATGTCAATGGTTTCAACCGGAACTTACTTGAATATGACGGTAATTTTGGAAGGTTTACAACCAATTTAAAAACGGCTTATATTTTCGAAAACTATCAGTATTATGCAGATAATTCGACTAATATTTACACTTACGGAAAAACAGAAAACTTAATCACTAAAGCAGATTTCGGATATCAATTATTCAAATCATTGCAAGTTAATGGAATCTTGGATTATAGCAGAACTAAAGGATATGGCAGCGGTTTTGGCGACAATACGAGAGAAATAAGTTCTGCCGCTTTACTTGTTAAGCAAGACGCCTCGGCTAACTGGAAAAATGAATTTGGAATTCGAAAAGAGTTTACAGACAACTATAAATCTCCAGTTTTATTTTCAGCGGGTTCTTCTTATCAATTTGGAAAACTATATAATTTGAAACTGAATGTATCACGAAACTTCAGAATTCCGACTTTTAATGATTTATATTGGGAAGAAGGCGGAAATCCTGACCTAAAACCTGAAAGTTCTTATCAGGCCGAGATTGGTAACGTTTTTACGTTTGCCAACTTCAACATCACTCAAACCTTTTATTACATCAAAATAAAGGATCTGCTTAGATGGGTTCCTGGGACAAATGGAATTTGGATGCCTCAAAATACAGACAAAGTCGATAGTTATGGAGCTGAAACATTATTGAGCTGGAAAAAAAGTTTTGGCAAAAACAACCTGACAGCAAATGCAACTTACGCTTATTCTGTTTCAGAAAATATTGAAACAAAAAAGCAGTTGTTTTTTGTTCCTTTTCATAAAGCTACAGCTTCTGTTGCCTATTCAAGAAAGAATATTTCTGCCTATTATCAATTTCTTTATAATGGATTTGTTTATACACAATCTGACAACGATCCTGACAAAATTGTTGATGCTTACAATGTATCAAATATCGGAATTGATTATGATTTCAAACTTTTGCAGTCTTTCAAAGTAGGATTTCAGGTTCTAAATCTTTGGAATACATTTTATCAAAGTTTAGAATACAGACCAATGCCAGGAAGAAATTTTAATTTGTACTTAAACCTTAAATTTTAATATAATGAAACTAACTAGATTATTTTTAGCAGCAATTAGCGTTTCGCTTCTTGTTTCTTGTTCTAATGACGATGACTCCAATGATCCAAAAGGAGTGTATGATAATGGAATTTTCATCTTAAATGAGGGAAATTTTACTGATGGTGGTTCTGTTTCTTTTGTTACTGACGATTTAAATACTTTCACTAAAGATGTATACAATACAGTAAACGGTGCTGATTTTGTTGGAAAATATCTTCAAAATATATTTTTTGATGGAGATAAAGCCTATATAATTGCTGGCGGTTCTAATGTTATAAATGTAGTAAATCGTTATACATTTAAACTTGAAGCAAAAATTGAAACTGGCTTAATTACTCCAAGATATGGTGTTGTAAAGGACGGAAAAGCTTATGTTACTAATGCAAACACATATTCGTCTGCCACAAATCCAGCTGGAAATACTGATGACTTTATTGCTGTCATTAATTTAGCTACAAATAAAGTAGAATCTACAATTGCGCTAAATACAACTGCTAATCATATTGAAGTTTCTAACAATAAGCTTTATGTAACTGAGCCTTATAACAACGATAAATTATTAGTAATAAATCCAACAACAAACAAACTTGAAACTTCTGTAACTATTGGTTTGGGAGCAGATACAATGGAAGTTAAAGATGGCGTTTTATATATAATTAAAAGTTCATTCGGAGAAAGAAGTGAAATTATAAAAGTAAAATTATCTGATAATTCTATCAGCAAAATTACTTTCCCTGAATCTCTTGATGGAGTTAAAAACTTAGATATCTACAACAATAAAATATACTATACGCTAGAAACTGCAGTTTACGCTATAGATTACACGGCAACATCAGCTTCAACAACTCCAATTTTTCAATATAACTCAACTTCTGAGTATGGAAAAATGTACGGTTTTGCAGTAAATAACGATAAAATCTTTATTGCTGATGGTGGTGATTTTGCTTCAAGCAGTAAAACTTACATTTATAACTTAAGCGGAAGCTTAATAAAAGAATTAACTGTTGGTGTAGGTCCAAACGGATTCTATTTCAACGATTAATTTTACCCTTAGAATTAGTTTTTGTTTTTTTTGGAAAAAAGGCTTTCAGAAATGAAAGCCTTTTATATTTAATAACATTTTATTTTAAAACTTTTTAGGAGCATTTTCAAAATACATTCCGTGTCTTAATCCGTTTAAGATTTTTGAATCTGTCAAGTAAGGATGTTCTGGTTCAGAATCATTAAGAATTCTTTTAGCAGCAGAACCCGTAATCTTTGAAATAGCAAGACTAAGAAGTGGCTCAGTAGTTTCTCCTAAAACACCATAATCATCTAAATATTCCTTCTGCGGGAAAGTTGGTTGCAAACCTTGAGCATAATCTCCAAAACCTACAGAATTTGAGATTTTGAAAACCAAAGGCTGCATCGCATATTTATGATTTGGATTGATGCCTTTTTTTGTGAACAAAGTCTCAGAATCGTAAATCGTATATGATCCTACATTTTTACCTGTAGTCGTTTCTCCAATCTGAACTACATTGATATATGGTTTTAAGCCATTAATAACCAATTCGCTAGCAGATGCTGTACTAGCCGTTGCAATTATATAAACTGTACTTAAGTCCAAGCTATTCAAAGCTTTCCCATCAACATTATCTACAAATTTATAGTTCAAACTTTCTAAATCATCGGCAGTCATATCTTTCATCCACTTTGCATTAAACTGTGTTTTTGCAAAAATCTCATTATTATTAAAGTTTCCTTTAATCATACTGGCAAGTTTAACTGCTGAAGACACTGCTCCTCCTCCATTATAACGAAGATCCAAAACTAAATCTGTTACTCCTTGCGTTTTAAAATCCCCAAAAGCTTGATTTAATTTTTCATCGTATTTAGAATAAAAACCATTATACATTAAATAACCAATTTTATGACTTCCAGAGGAAATCACTTTACTAATAAAAATAGGATTTTCTTCTAAAACCGTTTTAGTCAAGTCAACCGATTTTCCATTTAAATTATAATTGCCTCCGTTATAATCAGCCAAGTTTAATGTATAACTATCTTTACCGAATAATAATTGCTGATAATTTGAAACGGTAAGTTTTACGCCATCAACACTTGTAAATAAATCACCGCGTTTAATTGCTTTATTAGAAGCATCAGAATTTGGAATAATGTATCGTACAAAACCAACCACATCATTCGATCCTGAAGCTACACGGCTCAGTCTAAAATCGACACCGTTATTTTTTGTAACACCGCCTAATTCTTGCTCTAAAACAGTATAATCTTCAACAATCCAGCTGAAACGATCAATTGCATAACCGTTAGGATATTTACTTTCTGGCTTATTCAATAAATCTTCAAACAAGTCTTCGGGATGAGAATATCCTCTTAAAAACTGATTAAAATCTGGCTGCAGATTACGTCCATCGGCTAGATTTGGCACATCTTGCTGCCATAAGTATACTTCATTTAATCCTCTCCAGATAAAATTATTAATCTGCAAATCTGCTGGAGCTGCAACATCATCTTGATCTTCGCAAGACTGCAAAGAAAGAGCAAATAAAAAGAGAAAAAGAAAGCTCTTTAAAGTTGTTTTCATATCGTGTAGGTTATCTATATTCTGAATAAACGTAAAAGTAGTATCTTTAATTTTAGCTTCGTTAATAAAGCAGTATTTTTTTTACATAAAAAATATTTTCTTTTTTGTTGTAACAAATATAATTGTGCCTCGTCTTGAATATATAAGCTAACGATTAACCATCAGATTAATGAACCAAGTTGTATTTATAGAATTAATAAATCCTTTTAAAGACAAAGTTTTTCGTCTGGCAAAAAGATTGCTTACAAGTACTGAAGAGGCAGAAGATGCCACTCAGGAAGTAATGGTAAAATTGTGGAACAAAAAAGAGAACCTGCAAAGCTATAATAGCGTAGAAGCATTAGCGATGACGATGACCAAAAATTATTGTCTCGATCAACTGAAGTCTAAAAGAGCTAGCAATCTGCAAATTGTTCATAATAATTTCACCGATCGGCAGCCGCAATTGGATAAAAAACTAGAAGATCAAGATAGCTTAGAGTGGGTTGAAAAAATTATAAATGAAATGCCCGAACAAATGCAATTATTAATTCAGCTTCGGGATGTTGAACAATATGAATTTGAAGAAATAGCCAAAATCGTAAACATGAACGAAACGGCAATACGAGTGGCGCTTTCGAGAGCGAGAAAAAAAATTAGAGAATCAATGACAAATACACACCTTTATGGAACTAAATAAAATAGAAGATATATTAGAAAAATACTTTCAGGGAGAAACTTCTATTGCCGAAGAAAATCAATTAAAAGAATATTTCTCTTCGCCGAATGTTGCGCAGCATTTGGAGCAATACAAACCAATGTTTGGATATTTCTCTCAAGCAAAAGAACAAAAATCAACGTATGAAATTCCACTACAATCTAAAAAACGTAACGTAGCGTGGTTATCGATTGCGGCATCAGTTGTTGTTTTGCTGGGAATTGGGACCTACTTTTTTATGAGCGAGCAAAAAGAAGCAACTGCAGTGGCTTCTCAAACAGAATTAGGAACCTATGATAATCCCGAAGAAGCTTTAAAAGCGACTCAAAAAGCTTTGGCTTTATTGTCAAACAATGTTAATGTAGGTATTGAAAGTGTACAATACATTAACGAATATGAACAATCAAAAAACAAAATTTTTAAACAGTAATTAAACACAAGAAAATAGTCATGAAAAATTTCATTATAACTTTAGTATTCGCATTCGTTACCACAACATTTTACGCACAAGGTGCTTTTGATAAATTTGATGGTCAAGACGATGTGACCTCAGTAATCGTAAATAAAAAAATGTTCGATTTAATGAGCAAAGTAAAAGTTGATGCTTCTGATAAAGAGACACAACAGTATATTGCTCTAATCAAAAAATTAGATTACTTAAAAGTGTTTACCACTAAAAATCCAAAAGTAGAAGCCGATATGAAAGCTACAGCTGATAAGTATATAAAAACTGCTGGCTTAGAAGAACTAATGCGTGTAAATGATAGCGGAAAAAACGTTAGAATAATGGTTAAATCTGGTGCTTCAGACACACAAATAAGAGAATTATTAATGTATGTTGACGGTGCAAAAAACGACGAAACGGTTTTATTATCTTTAACTGGTAACTTCGATTTAAACGAAATCTCAGTATTAACAGATAAAATGCAACTTCCTGGAGGAACAGACTTAAAAAAAGCGTCTAAAGGCAAAAAATAACCATGAGAACAAATATTTTCATCATAGCGCTTATGGCTCTCCTAACTTTAGGAAGCTGTAATTCTGAACCAACACTGCAAAAATATTTTGTTGAGAATTCGGAGAAAAAAGATTTTATAGCATTAGATGTTTCACCAAACATTCTGAATGTTGACAAAGCAAATTTATCAGCCGAACAAAATGAAGCTTTAAATTCGTTTGACAAAATGAATATTCTAGCTTTTAAAGCCGATCAAAATAATCAGGTGCAATTTGAGACAGAAAGAACAAAAGTAAAAGCCATATTAAAAGATCCGAAATATCAGGAATTAATGAAAATTGGTTCTGGCAAAGATGGCGCTTCTGTAAGCTATGTTGGAAGTGATGATAATATTAAAGAGTTTGTCATTTTTGCCAATAGAAAAGAAAACGGCTTTGCTGTAGTTAGAGTTCTTGGCGAAAACATGAATCCGAACAACATTATGACTTTAATGTCTGTTTTACAAAAATCTAAAATAGATATGGAACAGCTAAAACCTTTAGAACAATTACTTAAAAAATAATATAATCTTACTTTTTCAATTAAGAAAGCTCCAATATAAATTGGGGCTTTTTTTATAACATCAACTAAGATTATACTTATTAATTTATTTGCGTTTTCATTTTGCCATTAATCAAATTTAATTACATTTACGAACTGAGATTGCCAAAAAGTCTCACAAATCTAATTTAACCAGAATTAATATGATACAAAAAACATCAAATGCCTTTATTGCGGCATCTTGGGTGGCTCTAGGAGCAGGAACAATCGGATTTATCGTTGGACTAACAAGAGCTGAAATGTTATTAAATGAAAAAGGATACTATTTTACCGTTTTAATGTTCGGTCTATTTGCTGTAGTTTCTTTACAAAAAAGTGTAAGAGATAAACTTGAAAATCTTCCAGTAACAGATATTTATTACGGAATCTGCTGGTTCGGAACCTTACTTTCAATTGTACTTTTGGTTGTTGGTTTATGGAATGCTACAATTCTGCCAAGCGAAAAAGGTTTCTACGCATTTGCTTTTTTATTAGCATTGTTTGGAGCTATTTCAGTTCAAAAAAACACCAGAGACAATATGAATTTTGGCCAAGGCGAATAATTTCAAAAATATATTAATCAAAACTGATTCACAATTAAAAGCTCCGTTACTGGAGCTTTTAGTTTTAATAGCAATCTGAAAAAAATAGACAGTACCTTAAAATCATGAATTAATAAAAAAATATTTACATTTACTCTCCGTCAAACCTAAAACAAAAAGAATGAGAACACCAAAAACCATATTGATCTTCTTATTATTAATTTTAAACAGCTGCACAAGTGACAATGCAGAGCCTACCAAACATGATCCTGGATATGCAATGACCGCAACTATTGATGGAACAGAATGGGAAATGAACAATCCATTCAATTCTAATACGGCTACAAAATCTTTATTCACTTATTATCCAACAACAGAATTCATACAATTACAAGGAAGAAAAGGATTAAACGAAATTGTGCTTTTAATCAAAAGAAGCGACCTTAAAAAAGGCGAAATTCCAATAGGATTGGCCACATACGACGCATCAAAAACTCAAATCGAAATGCATTACACCACTAAAGAAACTCCTCAGTATGTAGTTGAAGGTCTTTTAGCCATAAATGACATTGATGTAAACGCAAAAATTGTAGCAGGAACATTTTCATTTAACTGTGCCGCTGAAAACAAACCAATAAGCGCCTCTAATTCTGTCACAACAAAAGTTACCTATGGAATATTTAACTATAAATATGATGTTGCCAATTAAACAGTATTAGACCTAAAACCAAAAAAGCTCCAATTTTCATTGGAGCTTTTCTTTTATATTTAAATACCTGAGATTATTTACTCAAATACATTTTTCTTCTAGAGTACAATTCGTAGAATTGATCGTCTTTTAAGTCATCAATAAACAAGATGCTTTCCCCTGTAGACTTCATTTCTGGCCCTAATGCTTTGTTTACATTCGGGAATTTGCTGAAAGAGAAAACCGGTTGTTTGATTGCAAATCCATTTAATTGTGGGTTGAAATCAAAATCTGTTACTTTATTGTGTCCTAACATTACTTTTGTAGCGTAGTTTACGTAAGGTTCTCCGTAAGCTTTTGCAATGAACGGAACCGTTCTAGAAGCTCTTGGGTTTGCCTCGATAATGTAAACTGTATCATCTTTAATTGCAAACTGGATGTTGATCAATCCAACTGTTTTTAAAGCTCTAGCAATTTTATGCGTATGATCTTTAATTTGTTGCATTACAAATTCTCCTAAGTTGAAAGGAGGCAATGTTGCGTTACTATCCCCAGAGTGAACTCCACAAGGCTCGATGTGCTCCATAATTCCGATGATGTAAACATTTCCATCAGCGTCACAGATTGCATCAGCTTCTGCTTCAATTGCTCCGGCTAAGTAGTGATCTAGTAATAATTTGTTTCCTGGAATTGCTTTCAACAAATCGATAACGTGCTCTTCAAGCTCTTTTTTGTTGATTACAATTTTCATTCCCTGACCTCCTAATACATAAGAAGGACGAATCAAAAGTGGAAAATCTAAAGTATCCGCTAATTTTGAAGCTTCATCAGCCGTTTCAGCGATTCCAAATCTTGGGAAAGGAATATGTAATTCAGTCAATAAGTCTGAGAAACGTCCTCTGTCTTCTGCTAAATCAAGAGCATCAAAACTAGTTCCGATGATTTTTACTCCGTATTTAGAAAGTTTGTCAGCTAATTTCAAAGCCGTCTGTCCTCCTAATTGAACAATTACACCTTCTGGCTTTTCGTGTTGGATGATGTCATAAATATGCTCCCAGAAAACTGGCTCGAAGTATAATTTATCAGCCGTGTCAAAGTCAGTAGAAACCGTTTCAGGATTACAGTTAATCATGATCGTTTCGTAACCGCATTCTTTTGCAGCTAAAACTCCGTGTACACAAGAGTAATCAAACTCGATTCCTTGCCCAATTCTGTTTGGTCCAGAACCTAAAACGATCACTTTCTTTTTATCTGTTACGATACTTTCGTTGTCAACAAAACGCTCTCCGTTTGCTTTTTCAATATCAGCCTCGAAAGTTGAGTAGTAATATGGAGTCAATGCTTTAAACTCAGCCGCACAAGTATCAACCAATTTAAACACACGGTTGATTTTTTGTTCCATACGCAAAGTGTGAACTTCACTTTCTAAACAATTCATCATGTGAGCCAACTGTCTGTCAGCAAAACCTTTTTGTTTCGCTTCAAGCAATAATTCTTTTGGAAGATCAGAAACTTTGTAGTTCGAGATTTCTTTCTCTAAAATATAAAGCTCCTCATATTGTTTCAAGAACCACATATCGATTCTTGTGATTTCGTGAATTGTGCTCAACGGAATTCCCATTGCAATTGCATCGTAAATTACGAAAACACGATCCCAACTTGCGTAAGTCAGTTTATCGATAATTAATTCGTAATCTTTATATCCTTTTCCGTCAGCACCTAAACCATTTCTCTTAATCTCTAAAGATTGAGTCGCTTTGTGAAGTGCCTCTTGGAAAGAACGTCCGATTCCCATAACCTCACCTACAGATTTCATCTGAAGACCTAAAGTTCTGTCTGAACCTTCAAATTTATCGAAGTTCCAACGTGGAATTTTTACGATTACATAATCTAAAGTTGGTTCGAAAAGAGCCGAAGTAGATTTTGTAATTTGATTTTGTAATTCATCTAAATTGTATCCTAAAGCTAGTTTAGAAGCAATTTTTGCAATTGGATATCCAGTTGCTTTTGATGCTAAAGCAGAAGAACGAGAAACACGAGGGTTGATCTCGATTGCCACGATATCTTCTTTTTCGTCTGGCGAAACTGCGAATTGTACGTTACATCCTCCAGCAAAATTTCCGATACTTCTCATCATTAAGATAGCGTAGTCACGTAATTTTTGGAAAGTTGTATCTGATAATGTCATCGCTGGCGCAACTGTAATAGAATCTCCAGTGTGGATTCCCATTGGGTCCATGTTTTCGATTGAACAGATAATTACAACGTTGTCATTTTTATCTCTTAAAAGCTCTAATTCGTACTCTTTCCATCCCATTAAAGCTTTATCAATTAAAACTTCGTGAATTGGAGAAGCTTCAAGTCCGCGAGTTAAAAGCTCATCAAAATCTTCTTTTTTATAAACCACAGCTGCTCCAGTTCCTCCAAGTGTAAACGAAGGACGAATTACAAGCGGGAAACCAAACTCTTGAGCAATTTCTTTTCCTTCTAAGTAAGAAGTAGCTGTTTTTGCTGGTGCAGTTGGTACATTAATTTTTTCTAAAAGCTGTTTAAACTGCTCTCTATCTTCAGTAATATTAATTGCATTTACGTCAACACCGATCAATCTTACTCCGAAATCCTGCCAGATTCCTTTTTCTTCAGCTTCCAAACACAAGTTCAAAGCCGTTTGCCCTCCCATTGTTGGTAAAACAGCGTCAATTTGTGGATGTTCCTTAAGAATTTCAATAATCGATTTTGTCGTTAAAGGTTTCAAATAAACATGATCGGCCATAGATGGGTCGGTCATAATTGTCGCTGGATTCGAGTTAATCAAGATAACCTCAATTCCTTCTTCACGAATCGAACGAGCAGATTGAGATCCTGCATAATCGAATTCGCAAGCTTGGCCAATAACAATAGGTCCTGAACCTATAATTAAAACTGATTTTATTGATGTGTCTTTAGGCATTTTGTATGTATTGTGTAGTTATTTAAGATTTTAAAAAACTGTTCTAGTGCGTTTAAAACTAGAAAGTTGAGAAAATTTTTACCGACAAGGTATAAAAAAAGGCGATACTAAAAAAGTAATCGCCTTATGTATGTTTATACAAACATTATTTTTTGTGTCTAGGCTCGCTAGAAACAGTTAATTTATGTCTTCCTTTTGCTCTTCTACGCGCTAGAACTTTTCTTCCATTCGCAGAAGCCATTCTGTCCATAAATCCGTGCTTATTTCTTCTTTTTCTTTTCGATGGTTGAAATGTTCTTTTGCTCATTGCTTTGTATCTTTAAAAATGGTATCTATTAACTCTTTTTTGGTTTTGGATATCGTTGTTCAAAAACCGAGTGCAAATATACAAAGACTTTTTTTTCTCGCAAGCACTTTTATAAAAATATTTTTAATTCCTTTTACTATATTTGCAATCACAAATTTACATTAATTATGTTTCACAAAAATATTAAACTGATTTTGGCCGGACTTCTAGTAGTGGCGGGCATTTGGCAATTTACAGAAAGTAATATCGGAAATGGTATATTTTTGATTTTATTGACTGCGATTCCAATTTTTCTTTATTTTAAAAACGAATTTATCCTTTTAGCTTTCCTTAAATTAAGAAAACAAGACTTTGTAGGAGCTAATAAATGGTTATCATATATCAAAAATCCAGAAGGCGCATTAGTAAGAAAACAACAAGGATACTTAAACTACTTACAAGGTATCATGTTATCTCAAACAAATATCAACCAAGCAGAGAAGCATTTCAAAAAAGCAATCGAACTTGGATTATCAATGGATATGGATTTAGCTGTAGCTAAATTAAACCTTGCAGGAGTTGCAATGTCACGCAGAAGAAAACTTGAAGCGACTAATTTATTAAATGAAGCTAAGAAATTAGACAAACAAGGAATACTGAAAGAGCAAATCACAATGATGAAAGAACAAATGAAAAAAATCTAAACGATTTTTAATTTTCAATTTTTAAAATCCCAAATTCCAAAAGAATTTGGGATTTTTTAAGTTTAGATTGAAGAAGTTTAGATTTTATTCTCATTTTATGTCTTCCTGAGCGAAGTCGAAGGACACACAAAGTGCAGACAGACAGAATGGATTAAGCATGAGATCCTTCGACTCCGCTCAGGAGGACAAAACTTTATGACAACTTTGCGCAAATCTTTGTCAAAGTTTTAAACTTTGACAAAGATCGAAAACTTGAAATCTCAAACTTGAAACTTCAAACTTTTAGTCCTCCAAAATAATAGAAGGCAGATTTTCATTCAGCCATTTATACTTATTTAAGATCATAATATGTGTTCCTCCTTTCACTATAATACACTTATCAATATACTTTATAGGAAAAACATCGTCGTGATCCCCATGAATGTACACTACATTTTCATCGATTTTATTGCGATCCCAAAGAATTACACTTTCTACTGCCCATTGCAGATAACCTAAATCACGAACAGATAGAAACTTCTCATACAATTTGATTCTCTTATTGACTTTTTCACCAAAAGAAAATTTAGCTAATTTTTCAACATTAAGAATTAATTGCATCGGAATTAATTTGTAGGCTTTTGTGGTCTTCCCTATTTTCATTCTTCTAGGAAATTCCAAATTACTTCGAACACTCGAAATAATAATTACTTTTCTAGCTTTTATATGTTTAGAAATTTCCTGCACTAGGATTCCGCCAAAAGAAACTCCGACCAAAACAGGATTTTCGTCTTTTATCTTTTTACTAATTCGAAGTGCATAATCTGACAAAGATTCTTTTGGATTTGGAATTTCCCATTCTAAAAGATGCATTTCAAAAATATCTTCATCCAATTTTATTCTTTCAAAAATAGATGAACTCGCAGCCAAACCTGGCATAAAATAAACTGGAATTTTACTCATAACATTAAAATGAAATTACCATTAGGGTATTTATTCTAAAAAATAAAGTTACTTTTTTTAATATCATGACAATCAAATTTCAGACCTATTTTACAGCGATTCTAAAAAAATTGAACTTCGAAACAATAACTTAAAGTTTATAGCTGCAAAAAATAATTTAATATTGAAAATCAAATGATTACCTTTGCAATTCGAAATATTTTTTGAATTTAAAACTTATAAAGAATTTTCTTTCAATAAAATTTCGGATCCCAAATTCACTATTTACCAATAACCTAACAAGAAATTACTATGGAAACTTCTGTAACTATGGAAATCAAAGACAACACATTTGCACGCCAATTCGAAACTGTCATCCCTGAAGGTATGTTAGCAGTTGAGTACTCATTTCAAGAAAAAAAGATCTTTTTAACCAAAATCAACAAGCCAGATTCATACGAGAACGAAGATGCAATTAACACTTTACTTAAAAACATACTAGATTTAAGTTCTGAAAAAAATTACAGAGTAGTTCCTATCCATCCAAAGATTGTTACATTTTTCAAAAAAAATCCTAGATATAAAGAATTACTTCCTCCTGGAATTAGAATCTAAAAATATCCAATAATTCGGAGCCATAATCCTCCAATTACCATATAAATTAAGAGCATAACCAAACCGGTTATAAGCCCTTTGACCCACCAGCTCTTTAGGTCAACGTAGCCGCTCCCGAAAAACACGGGTGCCGGACCATGACCATAATGAGTTAAAGTTCCGTAAAGAGATCCGATAAAACCAAGCATGAATGCTAACAATAACCCCGGAATCCCGAGCGAAACTCCAACACCAAGCAAGGCTGCGTACATTGCTGCAACGTGCGCAGTTGCACTTGCAAAAAGATAATGACTAAAGAAATACACCAATATAATAATCGGAAAAGCCATCTGCCAGCTTAATCCGCCGATTTGCGCTTTTACTAAATCGCTGAACCACGCTATAAAACCTAATTCGTTTAACGAACTGGCCATCATTACCAAAACAGAAAACCAGACAATTGTATCCCAAGCACCTTTTTCAGCTTTCACATCTTCCCAAGTTAAAACTGAAGTTAGCAATAAAATTACTAGACCAATAAAAGCAGTTGTTGTAGCATCAATAGAAAGCAAATCTCCTGTCATCCAAAGAAAAAGAAGAATAAAAAATGTCAACAGCATCATCCATTCGTTTCTTGTAATGGCACCCATTTCTTTTAATTTCTGCATGGCAAGCTGTGGAGCATCACCCGTTTTCTTTAATTCTGGAGGATAAATTTTATAAAGCACAAACGGAATCACAAAAAACGCGCACAAACCCGGAACAATCGCCGCCGCCGCCCAAGACATCCAACTGATTTTAATCCCTAAATTAAGCGCAAACTTCTGGCACATCGGATTACTTGCCGTTCCTGTCAAAAACATAGAAGAGGCAATCAAATTCATATTATAACTATTCAAAGTCAAATATGCACCCAATTTCCTATGTGTCTCTGGTTTGTCGGGCATTGAACCAAAACTCATCGACATAGATTTCATAATCGGGTAAACGATCCCTCCTCCTCTGGCCGTATTACTTGGAACAGCTGGCGCTAAAACCAAATCTGCCAATCCTAAACCATAAGCCAGTCCTAGAGAACTTTTTCCGAATATTTTTATGAATAAAAAAGCAATTCTGTTTCCAAGACCCGTTTTTATAAATCCCCTTGCTATGAAAAACGAAATTCCGATCAGCCAGATTACCTTATCACCAAATCCTTTTAATGCCAATGTGATCGATTTTCCAGGATCTCCCGGAGCCAAAACCTGAGACATTGCCGTTAAAGCAATTGCAATCATACACATAGTTCCCATCGGAGCTGCTTTTAAGATGATTCCCAAAATAGTAGCTACGAAAATGGCAAACAAATGCCATGCTTCTGTCACAACGCCTTCTGGAGCAGGAATAAACCAAATGGCAACTAAAACTGCCAGCGTAATTAGAGTCTGAGGAATTTTTACTTCTTTCATAAAAAACAAAAATTAAGTGAATTAAATTCTAAGCTGTAACTGAATTAAAAACAGATTATCGTTATAGGTTGACGTATCTGGAATACTTCTATCGAATCTGTCAATTTCAAATCCCATTTCGATACGGCCTGTATACGATTTTCCAAATTCTAAACTGATCATTGGCGTGTAAGTAGTACGAACATTTGAATCGACCTTATAACTTGGGTCGAAAGTTTCGTAACGACAAGAAATTTCAAGTGCCGTGAGTTTATTATAATTTACTACATATCTAAAGTTTGGCAGAAAATATATGCCTCGCATTTGATAATCTGCAACATTATCTGTACGGTTAGCAACTGGCAAAGAGTAATATAAATTATGATTTGTTCCTTGTTTATATTCTATCTGCAAATCGAAACTAAGTTTATCAGTTATTTTAAAATCGCTGGTAATATCAGCTCCAATAGCAAAAACATCTTCTTTAAAAACCTTACCAAAACCTCCGTTTAAACCCAGATTAATTTTATGTTCTTTTGACAAACCAAAAACCCATCTTGACGAAAATTGTTTTCCGTTATCTTTATCCATTTCTGCATTTTTCCCATTTCCATTTAAAACAGAAACAGCATAATTTACTGGAATCTTTCCAAGGTCAAAAGCTCCTGTTGCTGACGCTCCAATCTGAAAACTCGTCCATCCGTTTTTTCCAAATTCATAATACTGATTTGAAAAATCAAAAGACTTAATAATATCTACCGGAACAAGCTCTTCAATACCAAATGCCGGACGAAATTGTCCTCCTGTTAAGGCTATGTATTTATTAAAAGTATACTTCCCGTAAGCGTTTTCAAGAACTTTCCCTTTTGGATCAGATTTAAAATCAGCTAAATTGACTAGAATTACAATTTCTGTAGTCTCGCTTAACTTCGTATTTAAACCGACACGCATTCTTTTTATATCAAAAGAACTTTGAACTGCATCTCCTGTCGAATGATGTGTTCCTAAAACATCTACATTATCTCCAAAGCTTTCTAGATATCTTGCTTGAAGAAGACCTTTTAATTGAAATTGTGGATATTTTACTTCTTCAATTCCTTTTTTATCAGTATCAGCTCCTTGATTCAAATCACCTTGGGCGTGTAAAAAAGTTGGCGTTATAAAAAAGAGAAAAAAAATTGGCATTAGTAGACTTTTACTCATAGGCTTAAAATAAATGAAACAGTAATGCTTATACAGCAATTTATAAATCAGCTCTTTATTCTTAAGATCAAAAAGTTAACTACTGATAGTCAACGCGAAATGGGAGTACTAAAATAACAAAAAAAGACATTTATTGTAAAAAAAATTGCATTAAAATAATGTTATAAATATTGCAATAAAAAAAGGGCGTAAGAATTAAACTTACGCCCTTTTAAAATTTATAGTGAAAAATATTATTTCTCGATCTCTCTCATAGAATCCATTTTCTTGTGCGCTAAGAAACCAGCCACATCTTCAAAATGTTCTTTTACTCTTTTGTTTCCGAATTCAAAAACTTTAGTTGCTAATCCGTCAAGGAAATCACGGTCGTGAGAAACTAAGATTAAAGTTCCATCAAAATCTCTCAATGCATCTTTAATAATGTCTTTTGTTTTCATATCTAAGTGATTCGAAGGCTCATCCAGAATTAACAAGTTAACTGGCTCCAACAATAATTTAATCATTGCCAAACGTGTTTTTTCTCCTCCAGAAAGCACTTTTACTTTCTTAGTAATATCATCACCTTGAAACATGAAAGCTCCCAAGATATTTTTGATTTGAGTTCTAATGTCTCCAACCGCTATACTATCAATAGTTTCAAAAATTGTAGCATTTTCATCTAACAATGCCGCTTGATTTTGAGCAAAATATCCAATTTGTGCATTATGACCGATTTCAACGCTTCCTGAGTCAACGCCGATTTCTTTCATAATTGCTTTAATCATGGTTGATTTTCCTTCACCATTTTTCCCAACAAAAGCCACTTTTTGTCCACGCTCGATTACAATGTTTGCATCTTTAAAAACCACATGATCTCCGTAAGCTTTAGACATTTCTTTCACAATAACAGGATATTGTCCAGAACGCGCAGCAGGCGGGAATTTTAAACGTAATGCAGAAGTATCTACTTCATCAACTTGAACGATTTCTAATTTTTCCAACATTTTCACACGAGACTGAACAGCGTCTGTTTTAGAGAATGTTCCTTTAAAACGATCAATAAAAGCACGATTTTCCGCAATCATTTTTTGCTGCTCATCGTATGCTTTTTGTTGGTGAATTCTACGATCTTTTCTTAATTCTAAATAATGAGTATATTTTGCTTTGTAATCGTAAATTCTTCCCATTGTCACTTCGATAGTTCTGTTTGTAATATTATCTACAAACGCTCTATCGTGCGAAATTACCACTACCGCTTTAGCTTGATTTAGCAAAAACTCCTCTAACCATTGAATACTTTCAATATCCATGTGGTTCGTTGGCTCATCTAGCAAGATCAAATCTGGTTTTCTTAATAGAATTTTAGCCAATTCGATACGCATTCTCCATCCTCCAGAAAATTCAGAAGTCTGACGCGTAAAATCTTCTCTTTCGAAACCTAAACCAACTAAAATTTTCTCTACTTCTGCTTCGTAGTTAACTTCTTCAATTGCATAAAATTTCTCGCTTAAGTCAGAAACTCTTTCGATCAATTTCATGTATTCGTCACTTTCATAATCAGTACGAACTGTCAATTGCTCATTGATATTGTCAATTTCAGCTTTCATTGTAAAAATCTCGCTGAAAGCTTTTGATGCCTCTTCCATAACGGTTGCTCCGTCTTCAGTAAGCAAATGCTGTGGCAAGTAAGCAATTACAGCTTCTTTTGGAGCAGAAATACTTCCTGTAGAAGGTTTGTTTACACCAGCAATTATCTTTAAAAGTGTCGATTTTCCCGCACCATTTTTACCCATAAGGGCAATTTTATCATTTTCATTAATAGCAAAAGAAACATCGCTAAAAAGTGTAGTTCCGCCAAACTGAACCGAAATATCGTTAACTGTAATCATTTGTCTTTGTTAATTTGTTTAATCGGTTAATCGTTTATCTGACTACCCCATTTTTTTCGTGCTGCAAAGATAGATTAATTAGATAATTAGGCAATTTGAAAATTAGATAATTTTGAAAATGTGTATATTAGATAATTTACTAATTAATAATACGTTAATTCTAAATAAATAAAAACCTAAATGGTTTTTAACATTTGAAAATTTTAATCTTAACTTGTACTATAATTTTAAAAATCAGCAAAATATGAGAACGAAATTAAAACTGACCGTTTCCCTAATTGCAGGGTTACTATTTGGACTTTCGGCAAATGCACAAAAAACTGTAATTAAAAAAGAAGCTTTACCTGCAAATGCGCAAGCTTTTTTAAAAACACATTTCGGATCGAAAAAACCAAGCTATATATTACAAGACAAAGACATTCTTTCTACAGAATACAAAGTAAAATTTAACAATGAGATCGAAATCGAATTTGACAAAAAAGGAAACTGGAAAGAAGTTGATGGAAAAAGCAACAATATTCCAAAATCTATAGTTCCTAAAAAAATCACTTCTTACATAAAAGAAAATTTCCCAAAAGAAAAAGTAACCAAAATCGAAATCGAAAGTTCTGGCTATGAAACGAAACTTACTAACGGTCTAGAATTGAAATTCAACTTAAAAGAAGATTTTATTAAAATTGACAAATAAAAAAATGTGTCAATTTGATAATGTGCCAATTAGAAAATTCTCAATACTTTAAAACAAAACCCGACAGGCTTCAAAAACCTGTCGGGTTTGGAAAAATTATCTAATTGACTAATTTTCTAATTATCTCATTAAAATTAATCCTTTCTCCATTTTTTAGTTTCTTCGAAGACATGCTCTAAGATCGCCTGTTCAGTTTCATCAAAATCGATATTTCTTCTTGATAAAACCAATCGAGCAGTTTCAAAAGCTTTCTTAGTTACGTAAGTTGTAAATCCTGCAGCACCGCCCCAAGAAAAACTCGGAACAAAATTACGAGGAAAACCAGAACCGAAAATATTAGCACTTACACCAACAACAGTTCCTGTATTGAACATCGTATTGATTCCGCATTTACTGTGATCTCCCATCATTAAACCACAAAACTGAAGTCCGGTTTTAGCAAAACCTTCTGTTTCGTAGCTCCATAATTTCACTTCTTCGTAATTGTTTTTTAGGTTTGAATTATTAGAATCTGCACCGATATTGCACCATTCTCCTAAAACAGAATCTCCCAAAAATCCTTCGTGTCCTTTGTTTGAATTAGCAAAAAGAACTGAGTTCTTCACCTCTCCGCCTATTCTAGATCCAGGTCCAACAGTTGTTGCACCATAAACTTTAGCCGACATTTTTACCATTGCATTTTCGCATAAAGCGAATGGCCCGCGAATTACAGTTCCTTCCATAATTTCGGAATTCTTACCTATATATATAGGTCCGTTGGATGCATTTAAAGTTACGAACTCTAATTTTGCTCCTTCTTCGATAAAAATATTTTCTGGCGCTATTACATTAACGCTTTTAGGAATTGGTTGTGAAGTGCGATCTTCTGTCAAGTATTTAAAATCCTGACGAATTGCAGCATCGTTTTTAGAAAAAATATCCCAAGTATGTTCAATAGTAATACAATCTTCGTTGTATGGAATAATTTCGTAAGAATCAAAATCGACTTCTTCCTGATTTTCGCTTGCAAAAAATGCAATTACATCTTCGCCTTTAAAGATTGCTTGATTTTCTGTTAAATTAGAAACCATCTCTGCAAGAGTATCATTTGGCAAATACGCTGCATTGATCATTACGTTTTCTTCCATTTCAACCATTGGGAATTTTTCCGATAAATATTCCTCAGTAATGGTAGTGATAGTCGAACCTAAATATTTTTCCCATTTCTGACGAATGGTCATAATTCCGACTAAAATATCAGCTACAGGTCTAGTAAAAGTAAAGGGTAATAAAGCATTCCGAACGGGGCCGTCGAAAAGAATGTAGTTCATAAATAATTGAGTGTTTATTAAAAATTAGTTTGGTTACCTGGTTCAAAGTTACAAATAATTTACTGTTTTAATTAAAAACCACATTAACGAAAAGTAATATTTCACCCATAAAAAAAGCCTTCCAGAGTATGGAAGGCTTTTGTATAATGTAAAACAGCTATTATTTTTTAGCGTGTTTAGCGTATTTAGTTTTGAATTTATCAATACGTCCTGCAGTATCGATAAGTTTAGATTTACCAGTATAAAAAGGGTGAGATGTTCTAGAAATCTCCATTTTTACAACTGGATACTCAACTCCGTCAACTTCAATTGTTTCTCTTGTATCTGCAGTAGATTTAGTGATAAAAACGTCATCATTAGACATGTCTTTAAATGCAACTAATCTGTAATTTTCTGGGTGAACTCCTTTTTTCATCTTTTCTTTTTATTTTATTGTTATAGAGCACTTTTATTTTGAAGCTTTTTCATGGTTAGAAAAAGGTATAAACAAGCAATACTCTTTTTTGTTTAAAAATTTAATTATTTTTGAGTGTGCAAATTTACAATTCTTTTTTAATAAACAAACAGTTAGCCTACTTTTTTTTAGTTTATTTCGAAAAGCTTTTTTTATATTCGATTATAGTGGGAATTACTATATTTGTGGATTAATTTTAAACCTATCAAATATGATTAATGAAGTTATAAAAAAGAATGGCGTTACGTATGGTGTAATGATCGGAATTGCATCGGCTTTGGTTACCGCTACAATCTATGCTGTTGATTTAAACTTATTTACAGCTTGGTGGATGGGAATACTAGGAATCGTAATAAGCCTTACAATTAGTATTATTTTACTTTCTAAAACTAAGAAAGAATTAAATGGCGTTTTTCCTTTCAAAGATGCTTTTACTACTTATTTTATAGCCGCAGTAATCGGTATTTTAATATCTACAACTTTTAACATCGTATTATTTAACGTAGTTGATCCAGGTGCAAAAGATACTTTAAGCGAAATTATGATCAAATATACTGTTGGTATGATGCAGAAATTTGGCACACCAGCATCGGCAATTAACGAAGCTGTTGCTAAAATGAAAGAAAGCAACCCATACTCTACTTTTGAACTATTAAAAGGATCAATTTTTGCTATGGTTGTCAGCGCAATTTTCGGATTAATTTTCGCAGCATTTTTTAAAAGCAAATCTACACAAGAATAAAAATATAAATGAATTTATCTATACTTATACCGCTTCTAAACGAGGAGGAATCACTTAAAGAACTCTATACTTGGATCATTAAAGTGATGCAGTCTAACAATTACTCTTATGAAATCATTTTTGTAGATGATGGTAGTACAGATAATTCTTGGCAGATTATTGAAGGCTTTTCTAACGAAAACCCAAATGTAAAAGGGATTCGTTTCATGAAAAACTTCGGAAAATCTCAAGCTTTACATGCTGGTTTTGCAAAAGCAAAAGGTGATGTTATCATTACTATGGATGCTGACTTGCAAGACAGTCCAGACGAAATTCCTGAATTGTACGAAATGATTACAGCTCAGAAATTCGATTTGGTTTCTGGCTGGAAAAAGAAACGCTACGATTCTGTTGTTGCAAAAAATCTTCCTTCAAAATTATTTAACTGGGCGGCTAGAAAAACTTCTGGCGTTGAGCTAAACGATTTTAACTGCGGATTGAAAGCCTACAAAAATGTCGTAGTAAAAAACATCGAAGTTTCTGGTGAAATGCACCGCTATATTCCTGTTTTGGCTAAAAATGCTGGATTCGGAAAAATTGGCGAGAAAGTAGTAATTCACCAAGCTAGAAAATATGGTGAAACTAAATTCGGAATGGAGCGTTTCATAAACGGTTTCCTAGATTTGATTACGATTTGGTTTTTATCAAGATTCGGAAAAAGACCTATGCACTTATTCGGTGCTATGGGATCTTTAATGTTTATCATCGGATTTTTATCTGCAGGATATATTGGTGTTTCTAAACTATACCATATGTATACTGGAATGAAATATACTTTGGTTACAAACAATCCATGGTTTTATATTGCTTTAACTACTATGATTCTTGGTACTCAATTATTTTTAGCAGGTTTCTTAGGCGAAATTATTCTAAGAACTAAAAGCAATGAAGCACGTTATAAAGTAGCCCGAGAGGTTAATTTTTAACGAAGAGCCCTAGCCCTGATGGGAACGGCATCCTTTTGTGGTGGGGTTCACCACAAAAGATATAGTGTACAGCAGGATTAGCTCCTGAAAAAAAACTTATCTTTAATTAAAACTTTAAAAAGACATTACATGAATATCGCACCAAATATATTAGACGCTGTAAACGAATGGTTAACACCAACGTTTGATCAAGAAACGCAAGCTGCTGTTAAGGAATTAATGACAACTTCTCCAAAAGAACTAGAAGAGAGTTTTTACAAAAACTTAGAGTTCGGGACTGGTGGAATGCGCGGTGTTATGGGTATCGGAAACAACCGAATCAATAAATATACGCTTGGAAAAAATACTCAGGGATTATCTGATTATATGCATAAAGTTTTCCCAAACGAGCCTTTAAAAGTTGCTATTGCTTACGATTGTCGTCATAATAGTAATACTTTGGCAAAAGTGGTTGCTGATGTTTTCTCTGCAAACGGAATCCAAGTTTATTTGTTTTCTGATTTAAGACCAACTCCAGAATTATCTTTTGCCCTTAAATATTTAAAATGTCAGTGCGGAATTGTTTTAACAGCTTCTCACAATCCACCAGAATATAATGGTTACAAAGTATATTGGCAAGATGGCGGACAGATTGTTCCTCCGCAAGACAAAGAAATTGTCAATGAAATTGAAAGCTTAAGCTATGACAAAATCAAATTCAACGCAAACGAAGATTTGATTCAATACATTGATACAGAAATAGACAAAGCTTTTATAAAATCGTCTATTGAAAACGCAAGTTTTAATACTCCAGCTGAAGCTAAAGACAATCTTCACATTGTTTTTACTTCATTGCACGGAACTTCTATAAAATCAATTCCAGATACTTTATCGCAAGCTGGATACAAAAATGTTCATATTGTTCCGGAACAAGCTGTTCCAGACGGAAATTTCCCAACAGTAAAATCTCCGAACCCAGAAGAACCTGAAGCTTTAACAATGGCTTTGGCTTTGGCAGACAAAACAAATTCTGACATTGTAGTGGGAACAGATCCTGACTGCGACCGTTTAGGAGTTGCTGTTCGTAATAACGATGGCAAAATGATTTTATTGAACGGAAACCAGACTATGGTTTTAATGACTTCTTTCCTTTTGAAACAATGGAAAAAAGCTGGTAAATTAAATGGAAAACAATTCGTTGGTTCAACAATCGTTTCAACTCCAATGATGATGGAATTAGCGACAAGCTATGGTGTTGAGTGCAAAGTTGGATTGACTGGTTTCAAATGGATCGCAAAAATGATCAAAGATTTTCCTGAACTTGAATTTATCGGTGGTGGTGAAGAAAGTTTCGGATTTATGGTTGGAGATGCAGTTAGAGATAAAGATGCTGTTGCAGCTACTTTATTAATTTGTGAAGTTGCCGCTCAAGCGAAAGCTGCCGGAAGCTCTGTTTATAAAGAACTTTTACAGCTTTATGTTGAAAATGGTTTTTACAAAGAATTCTTAGTTTCATTGACTAAAAAAGGAATGGAAGGCTTACAAGAAATCAACCAAATGATGATCGATTTACGTGAGAATCCTCTAAAAGAAGTTAACGGACAAAGAGTTATTATGGTTGAAGATTACCAGTCGTCTATTGCTTTAAACTTATTAGACGGATCAGAATCAACAATGGACATTCCGAAATCGAATGTATTGATTTATTACACAGAAGACGGATCAAAAATTTGTGCAAGACCTAGTGGAACTGAGCCTAAAATTAAATTCTACATCAGTGTAAATGCTGAAATCGAATCGGTTTTAGATTTTGAGGAAGCTGAGAAATTCTTAGACAGCAAAATACAAAACATCATTGCAGACATGCAATTGAACTAAACCTGTATTTTTCAATAATATATTTTTGCACATTGCGTACAAAACTAACAAGTTAGACATCTTCACTCTGATTTACAATCTTAAAAGTAAATCAGAGTTTTTTTTTATAAAAAAAACTAAAAAGAAATTGAAAACACCTCAATTGGATTAATTTTGTGCAGTAAAAATTACACGCTCAAAACAAACACCAAAATCCAAAAGAGCTGACAAACCAAAAAAAATAATATCAAAAAAAATAAATGAGTAATTTCAAAAAAATAGTTCCTTTTATATATCCGTATAAAAAATACGCATTCTTAAATATCTTTTTCAATATTTTGTATGCACTTTTCAGCACACTTTCGTTTGTTGCTTTAATACCGATGCTTCAAGTACTATTCGACAAAACCAAAGAAAATTATACAAAACCTGTATACACAGGAATTTTGCACATTAAAGAGTATGGAGAAGATTACTTGAGCTACTACATTACCACTTCAAAAGGAACTCATGAATCTGGCTATGTGCTATCTATAATGGTTGCCATAATCATCTCAATCTTTTTACTTAAAAACTTAGCCGATTATTTGGCGATGTTTTTCATTAATTTCCTTCGAAATGGTGTTTTAAAAGACATGCGAAACGCATTGTACAAAAAAACATTAGAACTTCCTTTGGCTTTTTATTCTGAAAAAAGAAAAGGAGATGTAATTTCTAGAATTTCTGCTGACGTAAACGAGGTCCAAAACTCCTTCTTAGCAATCTTAGAACTTATCGTAAAAGAACCTTTAACGATTATCTTTACGATTATCACCATGCTTATTATTAGCGCCAAACTGACTCTATTTGTTTTCATTTTTATTCCAGTTTCTGGTTATATCATTTCATTGATCGGAAAACAACTTAAAAAACAATCTACTAAAGCTCAGGAAGAACAAGGAAGATTTCTTTCTACTATCGAAGAAACAATTGGTGGATTGAAAGTTGTAAAAGGTTATAATTCTGAAAATTACTTTAATCAAGTTTTCCAAAATTCGACAGAACGTTTTTTCACGTTATCAAATAGTATTGGAAACCGCCAAAATTTAGCTTCTCCTGCAAGTGAATTTATGGGAATCACTGTAATTGCCATTTTGCTTTGGTACGGAGGTCAGATGGTTTTAATTGATAAAACTTTAGAAGGCGCTGCATTTATCGCTTACATGGGATTAGCGTATAATATTTTAACTCCTGCAAAAGCAATCTCTAAAGCTTCTTACGGAGTAAAAAGAGGAAATGCCGCTGCAGAACGTGTTCTTGAAATTCTAGAGCAAGAAAACACTATTGTTTCTAAAGAAAATGCTATTGAAAAAACAACTTTTGACGACACTATCAGCGTTCAAAACGTAAACTTTAAATATGAAGAAGAAACAGTTTTAAAAGACTTTTCTGTTCAAATTAAAAAAGGACAAACTGTTGCTTTGGTTGGACAATCTGGAAGTGGAAAAAGTACGATCGCCAATTTACTGACTCGTTTTTATGATGTTAATGACGGTGCTATTTCTATCGACGGAATCAACATTAAAGACATGAATTTGCAGTCGCTTCGCAGCCTGATGGGATTGGTAACGCAAGACAGTATTTTATTTAATGACACTATTAAAGCAAATATTTCTTTAGGAAAATTAGACGCTACTGACGACGAAATCATAGAAGCACTAAAAATCGCAAATGCTTACGAGTTTGTAAAAGATCTTCCGCAGGGAATCTACACAAATATTGGTGATAGCGGAAACAAACTTTCTGGAGGACAAAAACAACGTTTATCTATTGCTCGTGCTGTATTGAAAAATCCACCAATTATGATTTTGGATGAAGCTACATCAGCATTAGATACAGAAAGCGAAAAATTTGTTCAAGTTGCGCTTGAAAACATGATGCAGAATAGAACTTCAATTGTAATTGCTCACCGTCTTTCTACCATTCAAAAAGCAGATGTAATTGTCGTAATGCAAAAAGGGAAAATCGTTGAACAAGGAACTCATGAAGAATTGATCGCACTCAACGGAACTTACAATAAATTGGTAACGATGCAGTCTTTCGAATCGTAAGAAACACATCAAACCAAATTAATTCTCACAGATTAAGGAAATATTAAAACTCAGTTTAATTTCTTTAATCTGTGTTTATTTTTATAACTTTAGGTTAGTTAAAGAATAAATCATTTAATCACACAAAAATGTATCTTAACAACCCAAACATTACACTTCCTGAAGATCCTAACACTGTAGTTTGGAAATATCTGGACTTATCGAAATTTCTAGATTTACTGCTTTCAAAAAAGCTTTTCATGTCTCGTTCAGACAAATTTGAAGATCAATACGAAGGCACTTTCAGCGAACCTACTTACGAAGAGATTAAAAAGCTCGCTATTGACAATCCTGACTTTTTAAAATATTATAAAACCCAGCGCGAACAAGTTGCCATAAGCAGTTGGCATATCAACGAATACGAATCTTTTGCCATGTGGCAGATTTTCACTCAGAATAGCGAAGGATTGGCTATTCAATCAACAATTGGAAGATTGCAGAAAGCATTAAAACCCGAAAATAATTTTGATCAATATATTGGCGAAGTAAATTACATCGATTATAAAAAAGAATATATTCCGTTTGATGATTTGTTCTTTCCGTTTTTATTTAAACGAAAAAGCTTTCAATACGAGCGAGAAGTCCGCATTATTACAGACACTTCTAAAAGCGACATCAAACTAAACGACGGATTAAAAATAAATGTAGACATTAATCAATTAATCGAAAAAATATACATTCATCCAAAATCTGAAAACTGGTATAAAAAACTGGTAATAGAGTTAGTTGAGCGCTTAGATTTTGGTTTTGAAATTGAAAAATCGGATTTGGAAAGTGATATTTTGATTTAAGATGCTGAGATACTAAGATTCTAAGATACTCAGTTTTCCTATTGTGACTTAAAAGAAAAACCGCGTAGAAAAATTTCTACGCGGTTTTTTTATCTGTAGCAGATCTTAGAATCTTAAATAGGCTTATAACTTTTCACTTCCCATTTTTTCGAAGCCAAATCTATATAATTATAATGTAAAACATCGTTTTTATCAAACTGACCATTTTGGTTTGTATCTTCTATTGTTCTAAAATACAAACGGTTTTTAGATTCTATTAAACTCCAATCTACCAATTCTTCTAAATCTGCTGAAACTTTTGTGAAGTTCTCTCCGCTGATATCGCTTAAGTATAAAGTTTTAATATCGCTTGTATCGATTTTTCCGTCTTTATTGGTATCTGAATCTGTTAGCGTATAAACCATAACATTATTATGCGTTTTGTCAGCAACAGTTTTTAAATAAGTAGCCGTTAAAATCAAAACTGGTTTATCAGATAAAGGTCGAATAGAATCTGAATCTACTTTTTGGAATTTTAAATTCTGAAGATATCCTGTAATTTCATATTCTCCTAAATTAGAAATCGTAAAACTCACGTCATTTACGCTCGAAGTACCAAATCTAGCTTTAGATCCTCTTTCTAAAACTCTTAAATCTCCAACTGGATGAATTAAATAATTAGTCCCTTCCATTTGAATTGGCAAATCAGCGATTTCAATTTGAGTTGTATCAGCTTTAGTAATACTCACTTTATTTGAAGCACTGTAGCTTACTTTTGGTTTTTGAACTTCTTCTCGGCAGCTAATTACTGTTCCGACAAGTATTAGGGCGATATATTTAAAATACTTTTTCATCTATCAAGATTATATACGATTATCAAATATACTATTTTTGATTGTATTTTTGAGTTTTATTGAATTTAACTACGGTAAAGATATTGAGAAGAACAAGACCTAAGTACCCCAAAAGAATAAGCCATTGTTGCTTTAAAAATTGAATTTGAAAAATTTGAAGTTCTTTTTTTCTATTTTCCTCTTCCATTCGCATAGAGTTCTCTTCTGCGTATTTTGGAGTTCCACAAAAAAATCTATTGTCTTTTTTTACTTTAGGTTTAGGATGAGCAAAAGCATACATAGTATTTCCAAATAATGACCAGACAGACATTTTTTCTTCAGACATTATACTCATTACATCAACAAAAGTATTGTAATCCGTTTTTATTCCAAACTGAATTTTTGTTCCATTTATTGTATCATAATTTTTCACTAAATCACGTATAAAAAATCGCAATTCTTTAAGTTTTTGTTCTTCTTTTGATTTCTGATTATTAAAATTAAATATTCTATATTTTCTTAAATGCCCAACTTTATGCTTTTCAAAGTCTTCTTTATTTGGAAGTCCAAAATGTAAAACCCCATAAGTTTTAAAAGCATCAACCTTATAAAAATGATATAAACAAAATAGCGGAATCAAAACCAAAGAAATCATTCCTGGAACGTAAAAAATCTTTTTCCTTTTTTCACGTTTTTCTATCATAACCTCGCATTTAACTTAACGTTAAAAACCCTTGAAGTCATATAATTTGGAATCGCATATTGATTTTTTGAGTACACATCACGAACCCAAGTATTTGTAATCGCGTTTTGATTGTTAAAGAGATTAAAAATTTCTAATCCAAGAGACAATTCTTTAAAGTTTTTCAGCCAGCCTGTTTTTGTATTTTGTGTACTGCTATCTACAAAAACTTTTGCAAAACCAATATCGGCTCTTCTATAGTCGTTCAATCTATTTTGATATAAATATGGATCTGAATATGCTGGAGCACCGCCTGGCAATCCAGTATTGTAAACTAAATTTAAGTACACTTTCACACTTGGAATATTCGGCATATAATCCTGAAACAGCATTGCAAATTTCAAACGTTGGTCTGTTGGACGAGCGATATAACCTTTGTTTTCGTAGTTTTCTTCGGTTTTCATATATCCAAAACTTATCCAAGATTCAGTTCCAGGAACAAATTCGCCATTTAATCTAAAATCTAAACCTTGCGCGTAGGCTTTTGCATTGTTGTTGGCAACATAACGAATACGAACATTATCAATAGAATATACGTTTACATCTGAAAGCGATTTATAATACAATTCCGTTACCCATTTAAAAGGTCGGCTCCACATTTTAAAATTATAATCGTTACCCAAAACAACATGAATTGCTTCCTGCGCTTTCACATTCGGATTCACCACTCCATCCAAGTCACGTAATTCTCTATAAAACGGCGGCTGATGATACAATCCTCCAGAAATTCTGAAAACCATATCACGATCCCAATCTGGTTTTATTGCAAATTGCGCACGCGGACTTACCACAAATTGCGTTTTCCCTTCTTCCATAGCTCCAGAAACATTCCATCCTTGAAAACGCGCTCCCAAATGATACCAAATTTGGTTTGAACCAATTTCCGATTGCTTATTCCATTGTGTATAACCCGAAAATCTATTTATAGTATTAAAATTTGTCGCACGAATATTTTGGTATGGCAAAAGCGGACCAGAGTAAGGAGCATAAGGCTCATTATTTTTTGGAATCCCTAAAGGCGGATTTATAGAAAATCCTGCAGAATCGATTACCTCCCATTCCACTACTCGATCTCGAATCGATTCTCTAGTGTACTTTAAACCAAATTCTAACTGGCTTTCTTTCCAATCTTTAGTTCCTTTCAATTCGATATTTGCGATTAAAGCATCCAAATCGTTTCTAGCATGATTCAATTGAGAACCAATTCCGCGTGTAAAGTCAATTGTAGATGCATTTTCTGGATCTTCAGCATTTACACTTCCTAAACGGTATTGAGCCAAAATATCGAAATGTTCTTTTTCTTTAGTATGAAATAAAGATCCTATTAACTTTAAAGTCAATGTAGGCGAAGCTTTGTAAGTCGTTTTTAAAGCTCCGAAATAAGTATCATATTGATCTTTTTCTTGTCCGTCATAATAAACCGCAAGTGCCATTGGCTGATCTACTGTTCCAAAATTTGTTTGACGCACCAAAGGCTCATACGAATATTTATTCTGAGAAATATTTCCTAAAAAGCTCATTTGCCATTTTTCAGAAATATCATAATTTACATTGGTTTGAATATCAGCAAAAGTCGGTTTGTAATTTGTCTCCGTATCTTGACTATTTACCAAAAGACTGTTATTTCTGTAACGAACGCCAGTTACGGCAGACCATTTTTTATTTTTAGAAACTAAATCAACCGCCGCGCTTCCACCTAGAAAACTTGCTTCAAAAGCAGCTCCAAATTCTTTTGGTTTGCGATAAGTAATATCTAAAACAGAAGATAATTTATCTCCAAATTTAGCCTGAAATCCGCCTGCAGAAAACTCAACGTTTTGAACCAAATCTGTATTGGTAAAACTTAAACCTTCCTGCTGTCCCGAACGAATTAGAAAAGGACGATACACTTCTACTTCATTTACATAAACTAGATTTTCATCATAATTTCCGCCTCGCACCATATATTGCGAACTTAATTCATTGTTTGAATTAACGCCAGGAAGTGTTTTTAGAATATTTTCAATTCCAGCATTTGCACCTGGGATTTTCTTTATGGTTTCAGTGTCAACAGACGTAATACCTTGAACTCGCTTTCTATTTCCAGAAGAAACAAAAACTTCTCCCATTTGTTCCTCAGAATTATTCATAATCGGATTAAAAACAAAAACTTCATTTGTTTTCAAACTAACCGTCAAACTCATCATTTTTAATGAAACGTGAGTAAAAATCAAAGAAACTTTTTTGTTTGAAGGAATTACAATTTCATAAAAACCATTTGAATCAGATTGCACAAAAGTGTCCTGCGAAGAAACATTCACACCCGAAACAGGATGTTTCTCTGCATCCAAAATCAGCCCTTTAATACGAGCATTTTGAGCTAAAGTAATGCAGCTGAAAAATAAAAAGAGAAAAGCGAATGTAAACCTATTTTGACTCAAAGATTTTGGGTTTTATTTTTTTTGACTTCTAAAAAAACGTGTTTCAAAGATAGTAGTATTTCCTACATTATCAACTACCTCAATTTTTAAAACATTTTCTCCTTCCGCCAAATACTGATCATCGAAAGTATGTGTAATTCTTCTAGCTTTATTTTCATATTCAAATAAAACCCAACTTCCGTTTAAATAGCCGTTATATGACTTTATTCCCGACAAAGCATCGCTTATTGTAAAATCAATTTTCTTTTGATCGCTGATCCATTTTCCTTCAACAGGTTTTACAATTTTTATAACAGGCGCAATCGTATCTAAAACCAAACCATATGCCCCTAATATTTTTGCTTTGGCAGTAAAAACATCGCCTTTTCTGATTGTTCCGTTATGACTAGTTCCTTTACCTATATAAAGTTTATCTCTTAATGATTCCGGATAAGTGGAGTCTTTTATCGTAATTGTAAAATTAGAATGTACAGGAACTGTATCATCATGAATATAAACTTTGTTGTTTTTTACATCAAAATTCATATTAAAATCTTCGTAGAAAGTTCCCGCCGGAAAGAAAACAGACATGTTGTCTTTTTCAAAAATAGCATCTCTATTGTATTTGATAAAATATTTTCCGCTAACTGGTTCTGCCTCGACAAGTGGTGTCGCAGCATCAAACTCAATCGGAACTGTAATTGAATTCATATTCCCAAAATAATCTGAAACTTCAATTTTATAATTTGAAGTTAAGTTCGGTTCAGCTTTTAAAATTCCACGAAGAGAATCTGTTTTGATAATGCTTAACGCAAAAGGCGTTTTCATAAAAAGCTTCTGCACGCGCTGTCCAGACTTTTTATATCGTGAATAATCAATAAAAGCATTGATATAACGCATCTCATCAAAAGAATACGTATTAAACTGATAATTGTAATTCTGATTTCCGTTTAAAAAAGTCGAAACATTAAAAACTCCATTTTTGTTATGCGAAACATCATCCGTATCTACAGCATTGATTCCGAAACCAATTTTTCCGTTAGCTTTTATTTTAGAAGCCAAATACGTTCCATCTTTTTGAAGCGCCATATTAACCAACAAAGGCTGTTTTGAAAGATTTACAGTTGAATTATCTAAAGGATAAACATACAAACTCGACAAAGTAGGCTTTTTAGTATCTTTTAAATTTTGGTCAAAGCCAAAGAAAATCGGGTTGATAACAAATTCTGTTTTAGTGTCTCTTATTTCGAAATGAAGGTGCGGACCTTCAGAAGAACCTGTATTTCCAGAAAGACCAATTATGTCTCCTTTTGTAACAGGAAGCTCATCTGGTTTTGGAAACATTTCAATTTCATACGCCTTTTCTTTGTAATGTGTTTTTTTCACATAATCTAAAATTGGCCCAACCGGTGTTTGCAAATGTCCGTAAACTGACGTATATCCATTTGGATGTGTAATATAAATACATTTTCCGTTTCCATAAGTCGAAATTTTAATTCGAGAAACATATCCATCCGCAATGGCGTGAACACTCAAACCTTCTCTTTGATTGGTCTTCAAGTCAAAACCAGCATGAAAATGATTAGGTCTTAACTCTCCAAAATTACCAGAAAGTTGCATTGGAATATCTAGTGGAGGGCGGAAATAGTCTTTAGTATATTGCGTTTGAGCAAATATAAAATTACAAATTAAAAGGGTAAAGGCAGAAAATCTCATAAGCAACATTTTTGCTAAGATAAAGAAAAATACAGCAATAAAAGCAAGAAAAAACTTATAATTTTACAATTAATTGAAATACATCTATTTATCTATTTTAATGTAAAAAAATCGATAAAAAATTGCATTAATAAAAAGGAATATTAACTTTGTATGATTAAGTAATGAATAGGATGTATAATGAGTGTAATTGCAGAAATAATTGATACTCTTGAATATAAAGTCGAAAAGCTTTTTGAGAAGTCAAAAAGTTTGGAGCAAAACAATCAAGTATTACGATTAGAATTAGCCAAAGCTGCGCAAATTATCCAGAAACAATCTGAGGAAATGGAAGCTTTGAAAAAGCAAAATGAAACACTTAAGATAGCCAATTCGTTGCTTGGCAGCGACAATAACAAGAGAGAGACAAAGCTTAAAATAAATTCATTAATTCGCGAAATTGATTACTGTATAGCACAACTATCAGATTAACAGCATGGACGGAAAGCTTAGAATTAAAATATCAATTGCCGACCGCGTTTACCCACTTACGGTTGAACCCGCTCAGGAAGAAGGACTTAGAAGTGCTTCTAAAAAAATTGATGTCATGATAAAGCAATTCGAAGAAAATTATGCAGTTCGTGACAAACAAGATGTTCTAGCAATGTGTGCATTACAATTTGCATCGCAAGTAGAACAAAAACAGATAGATAATACAATCGATGGAGAAGAAACTATCGAAAGAATTAAAAGATTAAATACGCTTTTAGATCAATATCTCGAAAAATAAACGTTCTTTACAGAAACTAAGATACTGCCTACATTAGTTCACAATTGGTAAACTCAACACTAACAATTTAGAATGAGCAAATCGTCGCTACTATAGTATGCCCTCCGTTTGGCTGGGAAACTTGAACAGTGAGTTAGCTCAAAACTTGTCTTTACGAGTTTATACAAGCAATTAATGTAGGCTTTTTTTATATATAAACCCTAACAAACATGGACATCATAACGATCATTATTGGTATTGTAGGTATTGCAGCAGGATTTGCAATAGCTAAAATTATCGAGAAAAGTAATATTTCAAACCTAATCAAAAACGCTAAAAAAGAAGCAGCTTCTATCTTAAAAGACGCTAATTTAGAGGCAGAAAATATCAAAAAAGATAAAATTCTTCAAGCAAAAGAGCGTTTTATTGAACTTAAATCTGAGCACGAACAAGTTATTTTAGCACGTGACAAAAAAGTTGCTGAAGTAGAAAAACGTGTACGCGATAAAGAATCTCAAGTTTCTAATGAACTTTCAAAAGCTAAAAAAGTAAATGACGAATTTGAATCTAAAACTGCTGAATACAATAACAAAATTGAGGTTTTAGACAAAAAACAAGCTGAAGTAGACAAACTTCACAAAAGTCAATTACAACAATTAGAAGTAATTTCTGGTCTTTCTGCTGAAGAAGCAAAAGAACAATTGGTAGAAGGATTAAAGTCTGAGGCAAAAACCAAAGCAATGTCTCATATTCAAGATACGATTGAAGAGGCTAAATTAACAGCACAACAAGAAGCCAAAAAAATCATCATTAATACAATTCAAAGAGTCGGAACTGAAGAAGCAGTTGAAAATTGCGTTTCTGTTTTCAATATTGAATCTGACGATGTAAAAGGACGTATTATTGGTCGTGAAGGACGTAATATTAGAGCTCTTGAAGCTGCAACTGGAGTTGAAATCATTGTAGACGATACGCCAGAAGCAATCATTCTTTCTTGTTTTGATCCAGTTCGTAGAGAAATCGCTCGTTTGTCTTTACACAAATTAGTAACTGACGGACGTATTCACCCTGCGAGAATTGAAGAAGTTGTTGCTAAAACAGCAAAACAAATTGATGATGAAATTATTGAAGTAGGAAAACGTACTGTTATCGACTTAGGAATTCACGGTTTACACCCAGAATTGATTAAAGTAGTAGGTAGAATGAAGTACCGTTCTTCTTATGGACAAAACTTATTACAGCACTCAAGAGAGGTTTCTAAACTTTGCGGTATTATGGCTGCAGAATTAGGATTGAACGTAAAATTAGCAAAAAGAGCTGGTTTATTACACGATATCGGGAAAGTGCCTGATACAGAAAGTGATTTACCACACGCACTTTTAGGTATGCAATGGGCTGAGAAATATGGCGAAAAAGAAGAAGTTTGCAACGCAATTGGAGCTCACCACGATGAGATTGAAATGAAATCTTTATTGTCTCCAATTATTCAAGTTTGTGATGCTATTTCTGGAGCTAGACCAGGTGCTAGACGTCAGGTTTTAGATTCTTACATTCAACGTCTAAAAGATCTTGAAGATGTAGCTTACGGATTCAGTGGTGTTAAAAATGCTTATGCAATTCAAGCTGGTAGAGAATTACGTGTGATTGTAGAAAGCGAAAAAGTTTCTGATGATAATGCTGCAAACTTATCTTTCGAAATTTCACAAAAAATTCAAACGGAAATGACTTACCCTGGACAAGTAAAAGTTACAGTTATTAGAGAAACTAGAGCTGTAAATATTGCTAAATAATCTAAGGAAAACATAAATAAAAATAAAGGCTGTCAATTGACAGCCTTTATTTTTTATCTCTATTTAGTTTTACATATCATTAAAAACGATTTTAAAGCTTGTTCCCACTCCTACCTCACTTTCTACTTCAACAGTTCCTTTCATCGCTTCAATTTGATTTCTTGTAATGTACAATCCTATACCGCGAGCTTCCTCGTGTTTATGAAAGGTTTTATACATTCCGAATATTAAATCACCATAAACCTTCAAATCGATTCCGAGACCATTATCTGTAATTTTAAGCGATTTAAAGCCCTCTGGTTCAATTGCAAAATCAAAAGTAATCACCGGATTACGATCAGGATGCGCATATTTGATCGCATTTGTTGTAAAATTCAACAAAACACTTTCCATATACGCCGGATTAAAATTAATCGTCAAATACTTCGGAACATTGTTTACAATCGTTACTTCACGCTGTTTATCATAACCTTTGATTGTCGAAATCGTCTTTTCAATATATTCGCAAAGCTTCAAAGGAACAACTGCAATATTTATGTTACTCTGCGTTTTTACAATCTGAGTAAGATTTAGAATCGTTTCATTCAGATCATTAGAAACAGCGCGCAAATATTCCAACATTTCTGTCACGGTCTGTTTATTAACATCAGCATCAATAAGATCCAAAATCGATTTGATATTTCCGGCTTGCGTATTTAAATTATGTGAAACGATATGCGAGAAGTTCAACAAACGACTATTCTGATCACTATATAATTTCATCGTTTTCATAAGCTCCAGCTCTTTTTCTTTTTGAGCTGAAACATCTGTATGAGTTCCAATTACGCGTAAAGGCCTTCCGTTTTCATCACGTTTAATCACTTTACCTCGGTCTAAAATCCATTTGTAGTTGCCGCTAGAAGTCATTACACGATGATAATTTTCATAAAACGGAATTTTATTGTCAAAATGCTCATGAATATCTGAATAGTATTTTGGAAGATCATCAGGATGCACAATTTTATCCCAGCGCTCAGGATCATCAAAAACATCAGCAGATTCTAGTTCTAAAATTTTGAGAGATAATGAAGAGTAAAAAACACGATTTGTAACCATATCCCAATCCCAAATTCCAGCTGTAGAAGCATCTAGAGCGAACTGAAAACGTTCTTCCGAAATTCTGAGTTTTTCTTCTTTATCTTTTAATTCGGTAATATCTGAAACATGACCGTAAAAAATCACATTTCCATTTGTTGAAGATTCTGTTTTGGAAGAAACCTTAAACCAGCGAAGTCCTTTATTAGGAAGGAGAGCTCTAAATTCTACATCCCAAGGTTTTATTTCTTTTCTGGCTTTAACTAAAGATTGAAAAAAATGTTCACGATCCTGAGGTACAATTCGATCGTAAATTATAATCTTTATATCATTTTTAAAATCTGCTGCAGAGAGCTCAAATATTTCATCTGCCGATTTACTTACAAGGGGAAAGGTGTAATTATTATCGACATCAATCACAAATTGAAAAAGCAGGTCGGGCATTTCGGCCAATAATTTTTTGTAAAAATTATTTACCTCTAAGCAATCATCATTTCCATATAAATCAAAAACCATATACTACTTTTTTATGTAAATAAGATATTCAGAACTTATTCGAAAAAAGCAAAACAAGCTATATTGTTTTAGTGCTTTTTATTTGTTTTAACACAATATTAAGAATTTCCTAAATAAAAAACGCATAATACGGTAAAAAATTACTTTCTGGGATGAAAACTATGCATTACTTCTTTTAAAAAACTGCGATCCAAATGCACATAAATTTCTGTTGTGGTAATAGATTCATGTCCCAACATTAACTGAATCGATCTCAAGTCAGCTCCATTTTCAAGCAGATGTGTTGCAAAAGAATGTCGTAATGTATGCGGACTTATACTCTTTTTGAGCCCCATTTTTTGCGCAAGATCTTTAATAATAGTAAAAACCATGGCACGAGTTAACTGATTTCCTCTTCTATTCAAGAATAAAGTATCCTCAGCTCCCTTCTTTATATTGAGATTGCAGCGTACAGCATTCTTATAAATATCAATATATTTTTGAGTTAATGCTCCAATCGGAACAAATCTCTCTTTGTTCCCTTTTCCTGTAATTTTAATAAATCCTTCATCAAAAAAAAGATCTGAAATCTTAAGGGAAACCAATTCAGAAACACGTAATCCGCACCCGTATAAAGTTTCGAGCATAGCTCTATTTCTTTCTCCTTCATTGGTACTCAAATCAATTCTTTCAATCAAAGCATCGATTTCCTGAAGCGATAAAGTATCAGGTAATTTACGGCCAGTTTTTGGCGCTTCTATTAATTCTAAAGGATTGTCATTTCTATAATCTTCAAAAACCAGATAATTAAAAAAACTTTTAAGTCCCGAAATAATCCTAGCCTGCGATCTTGGATTTACTTCTTTAGCAACCGCATAAATAAATTGCTGCAATGTCTCATCAGAAATTTTTATTGGCGAAACATCAATTTGGTTGGTTTCTAAAAAAAGACATAAACGTTCAATATCAAAGCCATAGTTTTCGATTGTATTTTTAGACAAACCTCTTTCAATCCTCAAGTATGACTGATAATCTTTTATATATCTGTTCCAATTCATATTTACAAAGTAAGTAATTTTTTGGCATAAAAAAACCTTCCGTTATCGGGAAGGTCTTTAAATATTTTTAAAATTCTGATTAGAATTTATATGCTAAAGAAAGCTGTAAATTGCTGTTTTTTGCGCTATCGTACAAATCTCCAGAATCATCAATATTGTCATCCCAAATAGGAGACAAACCAATAGTATAGCGAAGGCCAACAGAAAAATTATCTGTAAAACTATAACCTGCTCCAAGATTAAATCCAAAGTCTACTGATTTCGTATCATCTTTGATATCAAAATCCCCAGCTTTAGCCGATAATAAAATTCCTAATTGTGGACCAGCTTCAACATTAAATTTTTTGTCAACAATGTAATATTTCGCTACAACAGGAATATTTAAGTAATTTAATTTTACATCACCATCAGCTCCAAAAGCTCCATCAAATTTAGCTCCTTGAGTTGAGAATAAAAGCTCAGGCTGAATAAAGAACTTTTCTACTACGTGGATTTCAGCCAAACCACCAATGTGAAATCCTACTAATGAATTAGCATTTTCCACATCTCCACCAACGATACTTGAAATATTAAGACCTCCTTTTACTCCAAATCTTGTTTGCTGTGCATTTGTAAATGCAAAAGCCATAATTGCAATGGCAGATAAAATAACTTTTTTCATTCTAATTTGTTTTGGGTTAAATTAATTAAGTCAAATATAAAAATATTCTTCATAAATCAATATTAGGAATTTAACAAATAAAATAGTAAATAATACAGTAATTGTTAATTTTCAATTAAGCCAATTTAAAAATTAGAATTTCGAGCATAAAAAAGCCTTCCTTAAAATTTAAGAAAGGCCTTTTAAAATTAACTAATTGTCTTATTAGAATTTGTAAATAACTCCAAAACTTACGTCTCTTAAGTCAGTACCGAAACTAAATGATTTTGTTTTTTCAGCTCCGTGACCTCCGTTGTTATTTACAGCATATCCTAAACCTAACCAAGTAGCTTCAATAGCAAAATGGTTAGACAAGAAATAGCTTAAACCTAAACCGATGTTAGCACCAATTTCGTTTGATTTAGCATTACCTGGTTTAAACTTGTAATTTGTAAAATCAAGACCTGCTTGACCATAAACTGAAAATTGAGAAGCAGGTGTAAAATAGTATCTACCAAAAGCTCCAGCAGTGAATGAATTTTCTTTATCATCTCCATGCTTGTCTGATCCAAAACCTAATTTTGCACCAATTGCAATATTTTCACTCACAAAGTAACCTACTTTTGGCTCGATTGTAAAGCCGTTGCTTTTTGCATCTCCTGTTTTTTCTGAACTTACATTGAAAGCTCCAGAAATAAAAGCATCTCCTTTAGCAAATCCTCCTGTTTGTGCATTAGCTAATGAAAAGCCTAATACTGCAATAGCAGTTAAAACAATTTTTTTCATAATTTCTAAATTTTATTTTAATTTATTTAAAAGCAAAAACAAGATTAGACTTACAAAATAAAGAGCGCAGTAGGTTTAAAAAGTATCAAAATAGGACAAAAACAAACTTGCATAGACGCGTTGAAAATCAGAATTTTAAAAGAATAAAAGAAGATTTTTAAATATCAAAATTCAATTCGAGTGGGAATTTTATTAATTATTTAATCCAAAACATAATGCAATAAAATCCCAAATATGTAGTTTTGACCTATTAAATAACATTTGAAATACCAATTTTTAAAAACCTTTTTATGAAGAAAATACTTTTAGCAGCTGTTATGTTTCTTGCAACATCAGCGGCAGTAAACGCACAATTACTAAAATTAGGGGTAAAAGCAGGGGTTAACTTTGCAAGTCAAACTGGAGATGCTTTCGATTTACCAGGGATAAATAAGGATGGAATTACAAGCTATCACGTAGGTGCTTTAGCTGAAATTAAATTACTTGAAAAATTTGCTATTCAGCCAGAGCTTTTATATTCAACACAGGGAGCAACTTATAAATTTGCAGATGCTCAGGAAGACTTCAAAAACAAATTAGCTTATTTATCTGTTCCGGTTATGGCTAAAATCTATATGACAAAATCATTAAGCTTAGAAGTTGGACCACAAGCTTCATTTTTATTAAGTCAAAAAAATGATGTAAGATTTGATGATGCTAACACATTTGATTTTGCTCTTAATGCAGGTTTAGGGTTAAAAATTACTGAAAGCATTTTTGTTCAAGGACGTTACAGTTTAGGATTAACAGACGCTTCTTCAAATGCAGACATTAAAAACTCAGTAGTTCAGCTTTCAGCAGGATTTATGTTCTAAAAATATATCACATACTTTTACAAAAACCGCTCTATTTATTAGTGCGGTTTTTTTATTTTTACACTTACTATGAAATGCCTTTTGGAAATCTAAAAATGCATTCGCATAACTATTAAAACTATTTATTTTATGAAAATCTGCATTATCAACGGACCTAATTTGAATCTTTTAGGAAAAAGAGAACCTGAAGTTTACGGAAGCCAAACTTTCGAAGATTATTTTGAAACGTTGAAACAAAAATTTCCAAACATTGAACTTTCATATTATCAAAGCAATATTGAAGGCGAACTGATTGGTAAAATTCAAGAATGCGGTTTTACTTTTGACGGAATCATTTTGAATGCAGGTGCTTATACACATACTTCTATTGGTTTAGGAGATGCCATGAAAGCCGTTACAACTCCAGTTATCGAAGTTCATATTTCTAACACTTACGCGAGAGAAAGTTTCAGACACCAGTCTTATTTATCTGGAAATGCAAAAGGTGTTATTTTAGGTTTTGGACTTAAAAGCTACGAATTGGCAATCCAATCTTTTTTATAAGATTTCGACATCGCGAAGCCTGACAAAGGATCTTATGTAGCCTTTTGGAATTTAACAAATTATTAATAGGCTCAGATTTAACTTATTATATTTTTGTAGGATAAGCCACACTACATGAGAAACTTTATTTTATTTGCCTTTTTAGTTTTTTCAATTACTACTTTTTCTCAAATTAAAGGAACAATTACAGATGAGAAGGGAAATCCGCTTCCTTATGTGTCCGTTTTTGAAGAAAACACTTATGCTGGAACGACCTCAAATGAGCAGGGAAAATATCAGCTTAATGTGAAAGAAATTGGAAAGAACAAAATCATTTTTCAATATTTAGGTTTTAAAACTCAAAAGATAAACGTTGCTACAGGAAACAAAACTGTTACTTTAGATGTTCAGCTACAAGAAGAAAGCTTTGCACTAAATGAAGTGGTAATTGATCCTAAAAACAATCCTGCAAATGCTATTATTAGAAGTGCAATTGCAAACAAAAAGGAAAACTCAGATAAAACCGGAAGATATACTGCTGATTTTTATTCGAAAGGAATGTTCAAAGTAAAAGATCTTCCTAAAAAAATTCTAGGAAAAAAAGTAGAACTGGGCGATGACATGTCATCCAATTTAGACTCTACAGGAACAGGAATTTTATATTTATCTGAAACAATTTCTAAAGTTAGTCTTGAAAAACCAAACAAGTTTAAAGAGAACATTATAGCTTCTAAAATTTCTGGAAACAACCGTGGTTACAGTTACAACACTGCCGCATTATCCAATTATGACTTTTACGACAATGCTTTAGATTTTGATGTAAAACTCATCTCTCCTATCGCAGACAATGCTTTCAATTATTACAAATACAAATTGGAAAGCTCTTTTTACGATGATAACAATCAGCAGATTTATAAAATTAAAGTCATTCCAAAACGTGATAAAGAACCTGTTTTTGAAGGCTACATTTATATTGTAGACGATAGTTTTGCCATTTATGCCATCGATTTAGACATTAAAGGCTATAGAATGAAAAATGAATTCACAGAAATAATGACTCTAAAACAGAGTTTTAGCTATAATACAAAAAATAAAATCTGGTCTAAAAATGCACAGACACTTTCTTTTAACGCAGGAATTTTTGGTGTAAAGTTTTCTGGAAACTTCAATTATGTTTATTCTAATTATGAATTTCCAGAGTCATTCGAAAAGAAGACTTTCGGAAATGAACTCGTGGCTTTTGATCTCAACGCAAATAAAAAAGACGATGCTTTCTGGAATGAAATTCGTCCGATTCCGTTAACTATTGAAGAAAGCAATGATTATGCTAAAAAAGATAGTTTACAAACCATTAGAAAATCAAAAAAATATACTGATTCTATAGATGCGAAAAACAACAAATTCAAGGTTTGGGATATTTTGATGGGTTATGATTATAAAAATACTTTCAAGAAATATTCTTTTGATTATAAAGGTTTATTGAATATTACTTCTCTAAGTTTCAACACCGTTCAAGGTTTTAATCTGGATTCAGGCTTTTCTTTTAAAAAATGGAATGAGGAAGAAGGAAAAAGCACTTCAATAAGCACTACTTTTAATTATGGGTTTTCAGATGAACGTTTTCGCGTAACTGGAGAGTTCAGCCACCGATTCAACACTATCAATTACGCTACAATTTGGGGTTCTGGAGGAACAAAAACAGCTCAGTTTAATAGCGCCGAACCTATTTCTAAATTGATCAACTCTATAAGTTCTTTGTTTTTTAAAGACAATTATATGAAGTTGTACAACTTAGAATTTGCTGAAATCAATTACGGACAAGACATTGCAAACGGTGTAAATCTTACTGGAAAAATTGGCTACGAACAGCGAAAACCGCTTTTTAATACCACCGATTATTCTTTCTTCAAAAAAGATGATATTTATTCATCTAATAATCCTTTGGCTCCAAACGATTTTACAACGCCTGCTTTTGACCAGCATCATTTGTTTAAAGCACTTATAACTTCGAGAATCAACTTTGGCAATAAATATATTTCAAGGCCAGACGGAAGATTTAATTTTAAAGATGATAAATATCCGACGATTTATTTAGCTTTCGAAAAGGCATTCGCGGCAAGCGAAAAAAAGTATGAATATGAAAGAATCGGAGCTTCTGTTCAATATGATTTATCTCTTGGAAATAAAGGTCTTTTAGGGACTAATTTTAGAGGAGGAAAATTCTTTAACGCTGAGAATATTTCGTTTATCGATTACAGACATTTCAATGGAAACCAAACTCATGTCGGAACAAGCGAACGTTATTTGAATGTTTTTAATTTGATGCCTTATTATTCAAATAGTACAAACGATAGTTATTTTGAAATGCATACGGAATATAATGATACTGGTTATATTATGAATAAAATTCCGTTGCTAAATCTTTTAAAATCAACTATGAATATCGGATTCCATGCTTTAGCAATTCCAGATCGAAAACCTTATTCTGAATTCACAATCGGTTTAGACAATTTAGGTTTCGGAAAATTCAAATTGTTCCGAATTGATTACGTTCACTCTTATCAAAGCGGAGTTCAACAAAATGGTGTTTTGTTTGGGTTGAAGATTTTAAATGCATTGGACTAAGGTTCAGAGGAACAAAGGCGCAAAGTTTCAAAGTTTCAAAGTTCTTTACTAAATGTTCTTTTGGCTGAAACCAAAGGCTATGTCTTCAAATAAAAAATCAAAAATCCGTTTAAATCAAAAATCTGTGAAAACAGACTGCAATTTAAACGGATTTTTTTTATTTGAATTTCTTTACGAGAGCTTCTCTCGCAGACTGGGGACGTTCAGCCAGACAAAAAAGATTAATCTCTAACGAGAAAACCCTTAGCACCTCAGAGCCTTTGTCCCTTTGAACCTTTAACAATGATAATCATCTGGTTCAATATGAATCAGAACATTTCCTAATTGCGGAATTTGTTCTTTCAAAGTATCCTGAAGTTTATGAGACAAATCATGTCCTTCTTTTACTGAAATTTTAGCAGAAACAATCGCATGAAGATCTACGTGGTAACGCATTCCTGCTTTACGAATAAAACATTTTTCTGTTCCTAAAATTCCTGGAACAGTTAAAGCGACAACACGAATTTCTTCGACTAAATCGTCGTTTAAGTTTTCATCCATGATTTCGCCAAGCGCAGGTCTAAAAATTTTATAACTATTATATAAAATAAAGAACGCTGCAAAAAGCGCCGCCCAATCATCTGCAGATTCGTAACCTTTTCCCATAACAAGCGCAATCGTAATCCCGATAAATGCTGCAACAGAAGTAATTGCATCGCTTCGATGGTGCCATGCATCAGCCGCAAGAGATGAACTATTGGTTTGTTTACTTCGTTTCATTACCAAACGAAATGAATATTCTTTCCAAATTATAATTGCTCCTAAAACATAAAGTGTCCAAGATTTTGGCAAATCATGTGGAGTTCCAATGTTGGCAATACTTTCATAACCAATAATTGTTGCTGAAGTAATTAAAAAACCAACAACCAAAAACGTAATTAAAGGTTCTGCACGGCCATGACCGTAAGGATGATTTTCATCTGCTGGCTTATTTGAATATTTAATTCCAAACAGCACCAAAAATGACGAAAATATATCCGTAGTCGACTCAATCGCATCTGCAATCAAGGCATAAGAATTGCCAAAAAAACCTGCTAAGCCTTTTATAAGGGCCAAGCAGGTATTTCCAGCTATACTAAAGTATGTAGCTTTTATAGCTTTTTGTTCGTTTGTCATATAACGGACATTTATTTTTTTTTCGCCACTCCCGATAGCTATCGGGATCACAAATTACACGAAGATCAGCTTTGTATTTTATTACACAAATTTTTAAAATAAATTCGTGTAATTGAATTTCAAAATTTAAAATTAGTGCAATTCGTGTAATTCGTGGCTAACTTTTTATGCTCTAACAATTTTAGCGCCGATTGCTCTTAAACGCTCATCGATACGCTCGTATCCACGGTCGATTTGCTCAATATTTTGAATTGTGCTTGTTCCTTTTGCCGAAAGCGCCGCAATCAATAATGAAATTCCCGCACGAATATCAGGAGAAGACATTGTAGTTGCTTTCAATTGAGATTCGAAATTATGTCCCATAACCACAGCTCTATGCGGATCACATAACATAATTTTTGCTCCCATATCAATTAGTTTATCAACGAAGAATAAACGGCTTTCGAACATTTTTTGGTGAATTAAAACATCTCCTTTTGCTTGAGTTGCTACAACCAAAACAATACTTAATAAGTCAGGTGTAAATCCTGGCCAAGGTGCATCAGCAATCGTTAAAATAGAACCGTCGATATCTGTTTTTACTTCATATCCGTCTTTGTGAGCAGGAATATAAATATCGTCGTTACGTTTTTCAATTGTAATACCTAATTTTCTGAAAGTATTCGGAATCAAACCTAAATTTTCCCAGCTTACATTTTTGATTGTGATTTCGCTTTTTGTCATAGCCGCAAGACCAATCCAAGAACCGATTTCGATCATATCTGGCAAAATTCTGTGCTCGCAACCACCAAGGCTTTCAACACCTTCGATAGTCAATAAGTTCGAACCAACTCCAGTGATTTTTGCTCCCATAGAGTTCAACATTTTACATAACTGTTGTAAGTAAGGCTCACAAGCAGCATTGTAAACTGTAGTTGTTCCTTTTGCTAAAACCGCAGCCATTACAATGTTTGCAGTTCCTGTTACAGAAGCTTCGTCTAAAAGCATATCTGTTCCAGTTAATCCTTCTTTTGGAGATTCTACTCCATAAAAGTGATCTTCTCTATTGTATCTAAATTTTGCTCCAAGGTTAATAAAACCTTCAAAGTGTGTATCTAATCTACGACGACCAATTTTGTCTCCTCCTGGTTTTGGAATATATCCTTTTCCGAAACGAGCCAAAAGTGGACCAACAATCATAATAGAACCACGAAGCGCTCCACCTTCTTTTTTGAAAGCTTCAGTTTCTAAATATCCAACATTAACTTCGTCAGCTTGAAAAGTTATTGAACCTGGTTCGTTACGTTGAATTTTCACCCCTAAATTCCCCAACAAAGTGATTAATTTATTGATGTCTATAATATCAGGAATGTTATTAATTTTCACTTTCTCTCCTGTTAGAAGCACGGCACATAAAATTTGTAATGCCTCATTCTTTGCTCCTTGCGGAGTGATTTCTCCTTTTAAAGGAGTTCCTCCTTCGATTTTAAAAATTCCCATAGATTTTTTTTAGGTTCTTTCAAAGTTTCTAAGATTCTGAGATTCTAAGATTCTAAGTAAAAACCCAGCATCTTAGCGACTTAGCCCCTTAGTAGCTTATTTTATTTCTGATTATTGTTTTTTTGAAATGTCTTTTTTTGACCGCCTTTGTTATTGTTGTTCTTGTTATTCTGAGTTTTCGGCTGTGCACCAGAAGCTGTTTTGTTCGACATACGTTTATTTGTACGCATTAAATCTGTCGTATTCAACAACTCTTCTGTGCTGTGTAATAAATTGATTTTGCCTCCAGATAATTCATATAAATGCTCAAAAATCACATCATCTTTCACTGTGTCTTTGTTCCAGCTCAAGAAAGATTTTTTCATGTGATTGGCAATTACCATTATCAGCGCATTTTTCATTTCGCCATCTTCCCATTTATTCGCAACATCAATCATGTATTTGATATTGTTGCCATAAAATCTATATTTTGGAAAGTTCTGCGGATATTGCAAAGCGTCTGGCTTTAGCTCCAAAACTTCTCTTGACGGAATTGGGTATGGCGATTCTACATTCAGTTTGAAATCAGACATGATAAAAAGCTGATCCCAAAGTTTATGCTGAAAATCTGGCACATCACGCAAATGCGGATTCAAACTTCCCATAACCTGAATGATATATTTCGCGGCTTTGTTACGCGTTTCGTCATCCTCAATTGCAGTAGCCTGATCAATCAGTTTTTGCAAATGACGACCGTACTCCGGAATAATTAAACGCTGTCTTTCAGAATTGTATTCTAAATTGAAGACAACATCGCTTGCGGCTTCTCTTTTATATTTTTCGATCATAAGTTTATAATGAAACTATACCTTCTATTGTAGAAACTTCTTTGTATTTACTGATCACATCATCTGAGCTGTGCATGGTAACATCTACAGAAACGCTGGTAAACTTACCAGTTTTCGATTTTGTTGTTTTAATCACCGCTCCCATTCTATCAAAAGCTTTTTCAACACGCTCCACATTGTCCGCTACAGAAGGCACAATGAATTTGTACAAGTATTCTGCTGGCCAAGTATTTGCGTTATCAAGCTCTAATTTCAATCTTTCGTAAAATTCGGCTGTATTTTTTTCTTTATCGTTCTCCATTCGTAATTAAAAATAAACGCAAATATACGGTTTTGATTTCAGATTTCAGATTTTAGATTTTAGATTTTTTGACTCTAAAAATGAAGGTGTTTTTTTGCCACAAATTCCACTAATTAGCGTAAATTATTCAATCCCAAAAATTCAATTTCACCAATTTTAATTAACTTGGCAAATCAAAAAATAAAAATTAGCGAAAATTCGTGAAATTGCTTCGCCTGTTCGCTATCGCTCGGGTCGTGGCAAAAAAAACTTTGCGACCTCGCGACTTTTCGAGATTAAAACAAAATACAATGAAAAAACTCCTTTTACTTTTTACCGTTCTTATCCTAAACTCGCTTCAAGCACAAGAAGTCAAAACCCTTACCTATTTCCAAAATGACACTTTAAAACTGGATTTAGATTTATATCTGCCAAAGAAAAAAGCAGGAGAAAAAATCCCTTTGATTTTATTTGCATTTGGAGGAGGTTTTTCTGGCGGAGAACGTACAAGCGAGAAAGATTTCGGTTTATTCATGGCGAAAAATGGTTATGCGGTTGCGAGCATTTCGTATAGTTTATATATGAAAGGAAAAGATTTTGGCTGTAAAGGAACTTTAACCGAAAAAATAAAAGCGATTCAAATTGGCGTAAGCGATATGTGGCAAGCAACAGCTTTCATGATTGAGAATGCAGACAAATACAATCTTGATACTTCAAAATTCTTTATTTCTGGAATTAGTGCTGGAGCCGAAATTGGTTTCCACGCTTCTTTTTGGGATTATAAATTAATGAATTTATACAAAAGCAATCTTCCTGAAAACTTCAAATACAAAGGATTTATTGGAGGTTCAGGAGCAATTCAGGATATTAATTTGATTACGAAAGAAAAAGCGATTCCGATGTTATTGGCGCATGGTAATAATGATGATACTGTTCCTTACGCAGCGGGTTCACACCGCTCTTGTCCGACAAATGCTTCTGGCTGGATGATTCTTTTTGGTTCTTATGCGGTTTACAATCAAATGCAAGATTTACATAAAGACATTGAATTGATTACTTTCTGTGGTGGCGGACATGAATTTTCGGGTTATCTTTTCCATGAAGGCCAACAATATGTTTTAGATTTTGTGAATGATGTTTTGAATGGCAAAAAATTCCAATCGCATTTGATTATTCCTTCTAATAAAAAAGGAAAGGATTCTGGGAAATATTTGTTTTGTGAGTAATTCTTAAAATCAAAGTAATGAAAGTTGATTATAAAAATTTTGAAGTTGAAGTTATTGACGATAAAAATCATACTCTGAATTCAACCAAAAATTTACGCCAATATAAAACAGTTTATTGCGAAGAAAGCCAATTTGTTTCTAACAGCAAGCACGGAATTATTATTAAGGAAAATGGAATTGAGATTTCAAGCATAATAATATATGAATCGGGAGGCGGAACAACAATCATCGATGATTCTTTTATTATTGAGGATGATAAAATATGGATACGAATCTGTAACAAAATTTATTGTTTTTCAATTCCAACCTTAGACCTTATTTGGCATAAAGAATTTGATTTTGCTACAAATTTTAGCTTTCACAAACTTAAAGAAGATTTTATCATTTATGGAGAAGTAGAAATTTTCAGAATAACAAAAAATGGAGAAATTTTGTGGCGCTTTAGCGGTAGAGATATTTGGGTAAATCTTGAAGGAAAAAATCCTTTTAGTATCGAAAGCGAGAAAATAAGATTATTTGATTTTGAATCAAATGAATATATCATTGATTTTGATGGAAAAGAATTAGAATTCAATTCAAAAACAACCCCTGAATAAAACCAAAACAAAATGAAAAATATCAGTTTTGTAATCACTTTAATTCTACATTTTTTTATTATTTATTCCCTTAAATTACTGGACAATTTTTCTGTAATTATTCTAGAAATTTCAATTTTAATAATGATGGGATTTATAATTGTAAAATTCTCAAAAAACAAAAGCTCTATCAAAAGCCTCGGATTTGGCATTTTATATGGTTCTATCACATCATTGATACTTCTTTTATCATTCAGCATATGGTTAAATAACAATTTCCCCGGATAAAAATTATCAAAATTTCGTTAGACAAAATAATTCCAAAAACAAAACCATCTTTCCCCTTAACCCTGATTGAGGCGGTATCCTTTTATGGTGGGGTTCACCATAAAAGATAGAGCCGAAAGCAGGAACTTTGTTTGCTAAAATGCCAAATCTTTCGTTTCTGATAAATATTCTTTTTAATTATAAATAAGTTTAGGTAAATTTGCGCTTTATTTTTAGAATAGTGCAAAAAGAAATTATTGTCTTGCTTGGCGGACCTGGTACTGGAAAATCGACTCTTATTAACGAATTGGTAGCTCGTGGCTTTTGCTGCTATCCTGAAATCTCTAGACAGGTTACCATGAAAGCGCAAGAACAAGGCATCGAACAGCTGTTTCTAGAACAGCCGCTTTTGTTTAGCGAAATGTTATTGGAAGGTCGTATTGAACAATACAAAAATGCTCTTGAAGAACCTGATAATGTTGTTTTTATCGACAGAGGAATTCCAGATGTTGTGGCTTATATGGATTATATTGGCGACGAATATCCTAAAGGTTTCGTACAGGCTTGCGAGGATTATAAATATTCTAAAACTTTTATTCTACCGCCTTGGGAAGAGATTTACCAAAGTGATTCTGAGCGTTATGAAAATTTCGAGCAGGCAGTTAAAATTCAGGAACATCTTATTGAAACCTATAAAAAATACGGTTACGAACTGATTGAGGTTCCAAAAGATACGGTTGAAAACAGAATTCTTTATATCTTAGACAAAATTTAGCAGCATGGTTTAAAGTTGCAAAACTAGAAACTGTTTTCTAAATTTTTAACTTTAAAATAAAAGCGATGCTCGGAGCGCAGGATATTCTTCTAAAATACTGGAAACACGACAGTTTTAGGCCGTTGCAAAAAGAAATTATCGATTCTGTTCTTGAAGGACAGGATACTTTTGCCGTACTTCCGACGGGCGGCGGAAAATCAATTTGTTTCCAAGTCCCCGCGATGATGCAAGAAGGAATCTGCCTCGTTATTTCGCCTTTGATTGCTTTAATGAAAGATCAGGTGATGAATTTGCAGAAAAGAGATATCAAAGCGATTGCTCTTACTGGCGGAATTCACACCGAAGAATTGATCGATCTCTTAGATAATTGCCAATACGGAAATTACAAATTCTTATATCTGTCTCCAGAAAGATTACAATCGGACTGGATTTTGGAGCGCATCAAAAACTTACCCATTAATTTAATTGCCATTGACGAAGCGCATTGTGTTTCGCAATGGGGTCACGATTTTAGACCTGCTTATCTTAAAATTTCGGAATTGAAAAAACATTTTCCGAAAATTCCTTTTTTGGCTTTGACTGCAACGGCAACTCCGAGAGTTATTGAAGATATTAGAACGCAATTAGAATTAAAAAATCCGAGACATTTTCAACAATCATTTGAGCGAAAAAATATCGCGTACATGGTTTTTGAAGTTGAAGATAAATTATATAGAACGGAACAAATTCTGAAAAAGAATCCGCAACCTTCTATAATATATGTGCGAAATCGTAAAGCTTGTTTAAATATGTCTTCGCAATTGCAATCGCTAGGTTTTACGTCAACGTATTATCACGGCGGACTTTCGTCTAAAGAAAAAGACAAAAACATGCAGTTGTGGATGTCGGAGCAAGCGCAAGTTATTGTCGCTACGAATGCTTTCGGAATGGGAATTGACAAAGACAATGTAAAAACGGTTATTCATACACAGCTTCCAGAAAATTTAGAAAATTATTATCAAGAATCTGGGCGCGCGGGAAGAAATGGCGCAAAAGCTTTTTCGGTTTTACTTTATAATAATTCAGATTCGATCCAGACTGAACAGCAGTTTTTAAATATTCTTCCTGATAAAAAATTTCTGAAAACGATGTACATCAAATTGTGCAACTACTTTCAGATTGCTTATGGCGAAGGTTTAGATGAAACTTTCTCTTTCAAACTGAATCATTTTTGCAATAAATATGAGTTCCCTACCCTGAAAACATACAATGCTTTACAGTTTTTGAGTCAGCAAGGAATTATTACGATGTCTCAGGAATTTTCAGAAAAAATCAGTGCTCAATTTTTAATTGAATCAAAAGAAGTGATTCGATACATGAGTCTGAATCCGAATGATGAAGAAATTATTTTGGCAATTTTGAGAACTTACCCAGGCATTTACGATGTAAAAGCTAATTTGAATCTGGGATTACTTTCAAAAAAATCAAATCGATCAGAAGAGCAGATTATTGCTGTTTTAGAAAAACTGAAAGAAAAAGAAATTATTGAATACAAGTCTAAAAACAACGACGCTACTATTTTATTTAATGAAGTTCGCGAAGACGATCATACGATAAATAGGGTTTCGAAATATTTAGAAAAACAAAATGAAGTTAAAAAAGAACAGCTTTTATCTGTTTTACATTATATAAAAGACAACAAAACCTGCAAAAACAGATTGGTTTTAGGTTATTTTGGAGAAGAAGCCAAAGAAAATTGCGGCATCTGTTCGTACTGCATTACACAAAAAGGAAAAATTACCGAAGCCGATTCGATTGCAGATAAGATTTTATCTTTATTGAAAACAGCTTCTTTGACTTCGAGAGAAATTGAAAATCAGATCAAAATGGACACCAAAGATATTTTATCTGTTCTTCAGGAATTACTCGAAAACAATCATATCACTATACAAGCGAATAATAAATACACTTTAAAATCATAATGGAGAAATTGAGAATTATATTTATGGGAACGCCAGAATTTGCTGTTGGCATTTTGGACACCATTATTAAAAATAACTACGAAGTTGTTGGCGTAATTACTGCTGCAGACAAACCAGCAGGACGCGGACAAAAAATAAAATATTCGGCAGTAAAAGAATATGCGCTTGCCAACAATCTTACTTTATTACAGCCTACCAACTTAAAAGACGAAAGTTTCTTAGCAGAATTAAAAGCTTTAAACGCCAATTTACAAATTGTAGTTGCTTTTAGAATGTTACCAAAAGTAGTTTGGGAAATGCCAAGTTTAGGAACTTTCAATCTTCACGCTTCATTACTTCCAAATTACCGTGGAGCTGCTCCTATCAACTGGGCAATTATCAACGGCGAAACCAAAACTGGAGTTACGACTTTCTTTATTGATGATAAAATTGATACTGGAGCAATGATTTTAAATTCGGAAATCAATATTGAACCAGAAGAAACTGCAGGACAATTGCACGATCGTTTGATGCATTTAGGAAGCACAACTGTAATTGACACTTTGAAAGTGATTGAAAACGGAAATGTTACAACAACAATTCAAGAAGATAACGACGATATTAAAACAGCTTATAAATTAAACAAAGAAAACTGTAAAATTGATTGGACAAAATCTGGAGCAGAAATCAATAACCTGATTCGAGGTTTAAGTCCGTATCCTGCTTCTTGGTGCTTTTTGAAAGACCAAAATGAGGAATTGAACATCAAAATTTATGAAGCTAAACTAGTCTCAGAATCACACTCTTATGAGGTTGGCAAGCTAATTAGCACTAAAAAAGAAATCAAGATTGCAATAAAAGACGGCTTTATTCAGTTATTAAGTCTACAATTTCCAGGAAAAAAGAGAATGCTTGCTTCAGAATTATTAAATGGAGTAAGTTTTTCGGAAGCTGCAAAAGTGTATTAAGGTCAGTAAAACAGGGGTTTGTACCTACTTTTTATCGATAAACAACACCCTTTATGAACAAAAAAAGCAAGTTATTAACAATTTTTGCTAAAAATAAAGAAAACACTTGCACGCAACGGATTTCCTACTAAATTTGTGTATTAACAATTTTTTTTAACCAACAATTAATAACTAATTATTATGAACAAATCAGAATTAATCGATGCTATCGCTGCTGATGCAGGAATCACAAAAGCTGCGGCGAAATTAGCTTTAGAGTCTTTTTTAGGTAATGTAGGAACTACTTTGAAAAAAGGAGGAAGAGTTTCATTGGTAGGTTTCGGATCTTGGTCAGTTTCTTCAAGAGCTGCTAGAGATGGTAGAAACCCTCAAACAGGAAAAACTATCAAAATTGCAGCTAAAAACGTTGTAAAATTCAAAGCTGGAGCTGAATTAGAAGGTGCAGTGAACTAAGTAAGAAAGTTCTCTAAACTAATAATATAATTAAAACCTTCCATATGGAAGGTTTTTTTATGCGGTTTAACGATTTTTTTTGTGATTTTAATTTTTTTATGATTAAATTTAATAAAAATTGTAACCGTATGATTTCAGAAAAATTAAAAAAAGGACACCTGCTTATTGCCGAGCCTTCAATAATTGGAGATTTATCTTTTAACAGATCGGTAATTTTATTAGCAGACCATAACAAGGAAGGATCAATAGGTTTTATCATCAATAAGCCATTAAAATATACTATAAATGACTTAATACCTGAAATTGATGCTAACTTTAAGATATATAACGGAGGCCCTGTAGAACAAGACAACCTTTATTTTATTCACAATATTCCTGAGTTAATTCCAAACAGTGTGGAAATTTCAAACGGTATTTATTGGGGAGGCGATTTTGAGTCCACTAAGGACCTAATAAACAACGGATCTATTAGTAAAAATAACATTCGTTTTTTCTTAGGGTACACCGGATGGGAAGAAAATCAGCTTGAGAATGAGATGCAAGGAAACTCTTGGATTATTGCTGATAATAATTACAAAAATAAAATTATCGGAAAATCTACCACTCATTTTTGGAAAGAGCAGATTATTGAGCTTGGCGGTGATTATCTTATATGGTCTAACGCACCAGAAAATCCATATCTGAATTAATTTTCAGTTATGGATTCATTTAGTTTCTGCACTAATAGATGAGCCAGATTCGTTGTAAACTCCTTTTTTCGATATTTAGTTATCGGCTGTATTCCCATGATTACATTGGTAAGAAATAATTCGTCAGCTTTTTGAAGATCAAACGGCGAAATTATTTCTTCAGATACTTCTATGCCTTCTACTTTTTTAGAAAGAGCTAAAATTTGTTTACGCATAATTCCGTTTAAAGCACCTTCAGAAACTGGAGGAGTAATAAGCTTTTTGCCTATTAGCATGAAAATATTTCCTTGAAGCGCCTCGACAACATTTTTACTGTCATTCAGTAAGATACAGTTGGCAAGGTCGTTTTCGTGTGCATAAATGCTTCCCGTAATGTTAATCATCTTATTAGTCGTTTTAAGAGACGATAATAATTGTTTTGTTACGTAGAAGTCTTTATACAAATCAACTTCATATTCGCTTGAATTTATACTATAAGTAGTGCTTTCAAGTGGAGTTGCATTGATTAAGAATGAAATATCATTTGTTTTCGGAAGATATAAACCGCCATCATTTCTAAAAACGGTAATTCTTGCACGTGCTGAAGCAGCGATTCCTTGTTCTTTTACCAAGTTCAGAATTTGCTCTTCAAAATATTCCATTGTAAAATCCATCGGAATCATCATTCTCACTACTCGCATAGAAGCCATTAGTCTAAAATAATGATCCTCAAGAAACAAGATTTTTCCGTTGATAATTTTTACTGTTTCAAAGATACCGTCTCCGTATAAAAAAGCGCGGTTTTGAGTTAATATCGTATCTTCTTGCGCTATGTTTCCGTTAAAATTAATCATAAAAAAACCCTGAATTTTGTTCAGGGCAAATATAAGGTATAAAATAGACTTTTACTAAACTGATCCTATAAGATGTTTTAGATCTGAGATTTGATTCTCCCACAATTGTTTAGCCTCGCCTAATTCTTCTTTCTCGGCAAAATCTACCACCATAAGTGATACGTCTTTAGTTAATTCATCAACTAAAATATGAAGTTCAAAAAAGTATTCAGTATCCTTACTGCTTTCGTCAACCCATTTAAATTTTACTTTTTCTCCAGATTTCTTTGAAGCCAAACGTGCTTTTTCCTGCGAATCATTCCAGATGAAAGTAAAAATTTCACCTCTTGAATTAACATTGTCAGCAAACCATTCTTGTAAACCTGACGGTGTTGATATATATTGATACAATAGTTGTGGCGAAGAATTAATCGGAAACTCTATTTCGTAACGTATTTTTGAATCCATGTGCTACTTTAATTTTTTTCGAAATATAAGAATATATGTCCAAAAACAATGCATTTTTAAAAATATTTTTTTTTCTTCATTTTATGCTTGCACGCTTTAATATTATTTCTATCTTTGCACCCGCAATCAGGAATTCATGATAGCAGTCCAGGCGAGGTAGCTCAGTTGGTTAGAGCGCAGGATTCATAACCCTGAGGTCACGGGTTCAACTCCCGTCCTCGCTACTATTTAACACCCTAATTACTTTAAAAATAAGTAGTTAGGGTTTTTTATTCACGGATTATTCACGATTACTTTTTCATCTTCTTTCTTTGAATCTCTTTTAACCTAAATTAATTCAACTCAAGATTATATTACATTAAAACATACTTCCCAGAAATTTTCACAAATAAAAGACTCTACCATACTCAATTGCGTAATAAAATCTATATTATACTATATTAATATTTCATTTTTCAATTTTGAAAATTT